>Ga0116154_10000333_pt1 | contig 62683 bp, 53 predicted proteins | sample AD_UKC030_MetaG_FD_89898 | JGI IMG/M metagenome (GOLD analysis project Ga0116154, IMG submission 89898) | Active sludge microbial communities of municipal wastewater-treating anaerobic digesters from USA - AD_UKC030_MetaG | ecosystem: Engineered > Bioreactor > Anaerobic > Digestate | place: USA... | reverse complement strand
GGCCTACTCCGTCCTGACGGAGAACCAGAAGAAGCGCTTCGAGACCGAGGACGAGCTCGACTTTTCCTTCGGCATCCAGAACCTGGCCCGGTTCCGCGGCAACTGCTTCAAGCAGCGCGGCTGCGTGGGCATGGTCATCCGGATGATCCCGTTCAGCCTGAAGACGTTCGAGGACCTCGGCCTGCCGCCGATCCTCGCCCGGCTCGCCGAGAAGCCCCGCGGCCTCGTCCTCGTGACGGGCCCGACCGGGTCCGGCAAGAGCACCACGCTGGCGGCGATGATCGACAAGATCAACAAGGAGCGGAAGGGCCACATCATCACGGTGGAGGACCCGATCGAGTTCATCCACCGCCACCAGTCCTGCATCGTCAACCAGCGCGAGGTGGGGACCGACACCAAGTCGTTCAGTACGGCGCTCAAGTACGCCCTGCGCGAGGACCCGGACGTCATCCTGGTCGGCGAAATGCGGGACCTCGACACCATCTCGGCGGCGCTCACGATCGCGGAGACGGGCCACCTGGCCCTCGCCACGCTGCACACCAACTCGGCGGCCGAGTCGATCAACCGCATCATCGACGTCTTCCCGTCGAACCAGCAGCAGCAGGTCCGGGCCCAGCTCGCCTTCGTGCTCGAGGGCGTCGTGACCCAGACCCTCCTGCCCAAGGCCAAGGGCCGCGGGCGCGCCATGGCGTGCGAGATCATGGTGGCCACGCCGGCCATCCGGGCGCTGATCCGCGACGACAAGGTGCACCAGATCCAGAGCGCCCTGCAGTCCGGCAAGAAGCACGGGATGCAGACGATGAACGACGCGCTGTACCAGCTGTACATTTCGCGGGAAGTCGTGCGCGACGAGTGCCTCCGCGTGTCGGGCGACCCGAACGAGTTCCTGCGGATGATCGGGGAAAAGCCGCTGGAGGAGCAGGAGATGGGCACGATGGACCCGAAGAGCGGCAAGCCCGCGCTGCGCCGCTAACACCCAGGGGAGACTGACGCCATGCCGCTCTTCGAATACACGGCCAAGAACGCCACGAACGGCCAGATCATGAAGGGCCAGATGCAGGCCCAGACCCGCGACGAAGTCGTGGGCCACATCCGGAAGAACCGGATGATCCTGGTCAACATCCGCGAGGCGCCGAAGCAGGTGAAGTTCAGCCTCGGCCAGCCCGGCATCAAGACCCGGGACGTCGTCATCTTCACCCGGCAGTTCGCCACGATGATCAACTCGGGGCTGCCGCTGGTGCAGTCGCTCTCGATCCTGGCGGCCCAGACCGAGAACAAGGCGCTGAAAGAGGTCACCAAGCAGGTGGTCTTCGACGTGGAGGCCGGCAACACCCTGGCCGACGCCTTCAGCCGGCACCCGAAGGCGTTCTCCGGCCTGTTCGTGAACATGGTGGCCGCCGGCGAGGCGGGCGGCATCCTGGACACCATCCTGATCCGCCTGGCCACCTTCCTCGAGAAGAACGACGCCCTGATCCGCAAGGTAAAGAGCGCGATGATCTACCCGGCCGTCATCATGAGCGTGGCCGCCATCGCCATCACCGTGCTGCTCATCTTCGTGATCCCGGTGTTCCAGAACATGTTCGCCTCGGTCAACATGGAGCTCCCCCTGCCGACCCGCGTCGTCATCGGGCTGTCGGAGTTCCTGATCGGCTACTGGTGGGCCATCATCGCCGCCGTCGCCGGCCTGGTGTTCCTCATCCGGCAGTACTATGCCACGCCGGACGGGCACAAGAACATCGACCGCATGATGATCAACTCGCCCGTCCTCGGCGACGTGATCCGGAAGTCGGCGGTGTCGCGCTTCACCCGGACCCTGGGCACCCTGATCAGCTCCGGCGTCTCGATCCTCGACGGCCTGGAGATCACCGCCAAGACGTCGGGCAACCGCGTCATCCACGACGCGGTGATGGAGTCGCGCGCCTCGATCGCCGGCGGCGAGACCATCGCGGCCCCGCTCGAGCGCTCCAAGGTCTTCCCGCCGATGGTCATCTCGATGATCGCGGTCGGCGAGCAGACCGGCGGCCTCGACGAGATGCTGACCAAGATCGCCGACTTCTACGACGAAGAGGTGGACGTGGCCGTCGGCGCGCTCCTCAGCCTGATGGAGCCGGTCATGATCGTGGTGCTCGGCGTGGTGGTCGGCGGCATGGTCGTCGCCATGTACCTCCCGATCTTCGACATGATGAACGCGATTCAGTAGGCGGGTCCGCGGGGCAGCAGGGCAGGGCGGCGGGCGGTCCTTCGGGGCCGCCCGCTGCGCGTTTGGGGGGTTCCGAATCTCCCTGCGGCGGCGCATCGTACGGGAGGATCCCCATCCCACTTCGGAGCCCCGCATGTCCCGATCGCTCGTCCTGGCCGTGAGCCTCCTCCTGCCCGTCGCCCTGGCCGCACAGCAGCCCACCCCGGCCGCCCCCGTGCCTCCGCCGCCCCAGCCCGCCTACGCCGCCGATTCGGCGGCCATCCACCGGGTCGTGACGAAGCTGTTCGACGGCATGCGCACCCGCGACACCGCCGCGATGCGGACGCTCTTCCACGAGCCCGTGGCGATGCGCAGCGTCTCCTGGCGGCAGGGCAAGGCCATGGTCGAGGCCGACGGCCTCGAGGACTGGTTCACCGGCGTCGCGAGCGCCCCCGATACCCTCGTCCTGGATGAGCGGCTGGGGCCCCTCGAGGTCCGGGTCGACGGCAACCTGGCCTCGGTGTGGGTCTACTACGAGTTCTACGTGAGCAACCGGTTCTCCCACTGCGGCGCCGACAGCTTCCAGTTCGGTCGGACCGACGCCGGGTGGAAGATCCTCCTGCTGGCAGACAGCCGGCGGCGCCAAGGGTGCAGCCAGTCGCTCGGCAAGTCGTGACGTCGGCGGCGCGCCGGGCGGCGCTCGCACTCGTCGCGGCCGCCGCGCTCGCGGTGCCCACCGCATCGGCGCAGGGCGCGCCGCCCGGCTGGCCCGCCCTGACGCGCCAGTTCGATGCATTCGTGGCCTCGGACCGGGTGGTCGGGGCGAGTCTCGCCTGGGTGCGTGACGGCCGCATCGTGGCCCGCCATCACGTGGGCTTCGCCGACCTCGGCGCCGGCAGGACGGTGGACGATTCCACCCTCTGGCACTGGGCCTCCATCACCAAGACTCTCACCGCCGTCTCCACTCTCCAGCTCCGGGATCGCGGTCTCCTTTCCCTGGACGATCCGGCCACGCGCTGGGTGCCGGAGCTCCGCCAGGTGCACGACCCGTACGGCCCCATCGATGGCGTCACCGTCCGGATGCTGCTTTCGCATTCCTCCGGATTCCAGAACCCGACCTGGCCGTACGGCGCCGGGGCCTCCTGGGAGCCGTTCGAACCCACGGCCTGGAGCCAGCTCGTCGCCATGATGCCGTGGCAGGAGCTCCGCTTCGCGCCCGGATCCCGCTACGGCTACAGCAATCCGGCCTACATCTACCTGGCGCGGATCATCGAGTCGCTCACCGGCGACCCGTGGACCGCGTACGTCCAGCAGAATCTCTGGACGCCGCTGGGCATGAGCCGGAGCTACGTCAACCGCACGCCACCCTACCTCGCCGCTCACCGGTCCAACCGCTACTACGTCGAAAAGGACAGCGCCGGGACGGCCGCGCCGCGCGCCGCGGGGCCGGAGTTCGATCCGGGCGTGACGATCCCGAACGGCGGCTGGAACGCGCCGATGGAGGACCTCGCGACCTGGCTCGGATTCCTGACCGGCACGACCCGGGGGGCGGTGCGGGCCGACTTGCTGCTCAGCCGTGCCACCCTCGCCGAAATGGGGGTGCCGGTCGTGCAGGTGGGGCGCGGGGAAGGGGTGGTAGAGTCGATGGGCCTCGGTTTCTTCCTCTACGACGTGAACGGCCACAAGCTGATGGGTCACACCGGCGACCAGGGAGGCTTCCGCTCGTTCATGGCGTTCGATCCGGCATCGGGGCAAGGGGTCATCGGGGTGGTCAACACCAGCAACGACGTCGATCCGGGGGTCTCGGGGCGCGGATTCACCTCGCTGTTCCGTTCCGCCCTGACATTGCTCGCGCAGTAGGGCTGGCCGGCTCGGGATGGTCCTCCGGGCCAACCCAGTTCGCGCCCCCTCCGCGCCGCGGTCGCTCCGGGGGTCGCGAACTGACGGCCCTCCGGACCATTCCCGTCGCCGGCCTTTCCCGAGCCCCGAAGACCGGACTGCTCCGGAGGCACGTTAGGACCCTGTCCGCCGCCTGGATCTCGCCACCGGCCGGTCCGCCGGTGCCGGAGGAGCGGGCCGGTCGAGGGGGCGCGCGAAACGTGTGGCCTCGGCGGCTGACTTGACATATCAAGAAATCTTGATATGATAGTCCCATGCCGACGCTCACCAGGATCCAATCCGCTTCTGCCGCCGCTACCCGCGCCCGGGTGGCCAAGCTCTTCCACGCCCTCTCCGACCCCACGCGCCTGCACCTCGTCGAGCTCCTGGCCGACGGGGAACACTGCGTGTGCGACCTGATGGCGGCGGTGGATGCGGCGCAGTCGCGGCTCTCGTTCCACCTGAAGACGCTGAAGGACGCGGGGATCGTGGCGGACCGGAAGGACGGACGCTGGGTCCACTATCGGCTGCGGCCCGAGGCGCTCGAGGAAATGGCCGACGCCCTGCACCTCGTCCGCGAGGCCCGTCCCGGCGCCTGGCGGTCCATCACCTGCTGTTAGCGCAGTTCAATCGATTCTCGGAGGCGGTGCACCATGACGGAGAGCATCAAGGAAATCGTTCGCGAGAAGTACGGGCAGGCGGCGCTCCGCGCCACTGCGGGCAAGGGAAGCTCCTGCTGCGGCGGGGGTGACTGTTCCGGCAGCGCCGACCCGATCACCAGCGACCTGTATGAGGCCGCGCAGGTCAGCGGCCTTCCGGCGGAGGCGGTGCTCGCCTCGCTGGGCTGCGGCAACCCGACCGCCCTCGCCGCGCTCGAGCCCGGCCAGGTGGTGCTCGACCTCGGGTCCGGCGGCGGGATCGACGTCCTGCTCTCCGCCCGGCGTGTGGGGCCCACCGGCAAAGCGTACGGCCTCGACATGACCGACGAGATGCTCGCCCTGGCGCGCCGCAACCAGGAGGTCGCCGGGGTCACGAACGTCGAGTTCCTGAAGGGCGACATCGAGCACATCCCGCTCCCCGACGCGTCGGTGGACGTCATCATCTCGAACTGTGTGATCAACCTGGCCGCCGACAAGCGGAAGGTGTTCGCCGAGGCGTTCCGCGTGCTCAAGCCGGGCGGGCGGTTCGCGGTGTCGGACGTCGTGGTGCGCGGCGAGGTGCCCGCGGCCATCCGCCGGAGCATGGAGCTCTGGGTCGGGTGCGTGGCCGGCGCCCTCGAGGAGAGGCAGTTCGAGGCGTGGCTCCGCGAGGCGGGGTTCGAGAACCCGACGCTCGAGCCGACCCGCGTGTACCGCGTGGAGGACGCGCGGCAGTTTCTCTCCGAGGCGGGGCTCGACCCCGATGCGATCGCCGAGGACATCGACGGGAAGTTCATGGCGGCGTTTGTGCGGGCCACCAAGCCAGCGGCGACGCCGGCCGTCGTCGTCGCCGCGAGTCCGTGCTGCGCCCCGGGCTGCTGCGCGTGAGCGACGGGCCTTCAGCCCCGTGGCGGGTGCTCTTCCTGTGCACGGGCAATAGCGCTCGCAGCCAGATTGCGGAGGCGCTGCTGAACCGGAAGGGCCGCGGCCGCTTCGTGGCCGAGAGCGCCGGATCGCAGCCCGTCGATCGAGTGAATCCCCGGGCGATTGCGGTGCTCGAGGCCGCCGGGCTTGCGTGGGGCGGGCGGGCGCCGCGTGGCCTGGACGCCATCGCGGACCAGTCGTGGGACCTGGTGATCACGGTCTGCGACCGTGCGAAGGAGAGTTGCCCGATCTTCCCGGGCCAGCCAGTGATCGCTCATTGGGGCATGTCGGATCCGGCCGCCGTGGAAGGGGACGACGCGACCATGACCCGGGCGTTCGAGGACGCCGTCGCGCTCCTGGGCCGGCGCATCGACTTGCTGCTCGCCCTGCCGGTCGAGAAGGTGGAGCGCCTCAAGCTGGCCCGGCAGGTACGTGCCATCGCCGAGTCCACACAGACGCCGGCTGCCCCGACCACCGTGGAACCTCGATGACGACCTCCGACACCGCCCTGGACGCGTCAGTCCTCAAGCGGCTCTCGACGCTCGACCGCTTCCTGCCGCTCTGGATCTTCGCAGCGATGGCGCTGGGGCTGCTGCTCGGCCGTGTCTATCCCGACCTCGGCGCCGCGCTCGACCGGGTCCAGGTGGCCGGCGTCTCGGTGCCGATCGCCATCGGACTCCTGTGGATGATGTACCCCGTGCTGGCCAAGGTGCGCTATGAGACCATCGGTCATCATACGGGCAACACGAAGCTCCTCGGGACCTCACTCGTCCTCAACTGGGTGGTGGGGCCCTTGCTGATGCTGGCCCTGGCCTGGTTGTTCCTTCCTGACCTGCCGCACTACCGCAACGGCCTCGTGCTCATCGGCCTCGCGCGCTGCATCGCAATGGTGCTGATCTGGAACTCACTTGCCGCTGGTTCCGCGGAACTGGCCGCGGTGCTCGTGGCGCTCAATTCCGTCTTCCAGATCCTCACCTACTCGGTGCTCGGCTGGCTCTACCTCACCGTGGTGCCCGGATGGTTCGGCGCCGACACCGCGGCGCTCGACGTGTCCATGGCCCAGATCGCCAAGAGCGTGCTGATCTTCTTGGGCGTACCGCTGGTGGGCGGCTACCTGACGCGGAAGGTGCTGGTGGCTCGCAAAGGGGCGGCCTGGTATGACGGTGTGTTCATCCCCAGGATCGGGCCGACGGCGCTCATGGGACTGCTGTACACCATCGTGCTCATGTTCGCGATGCAGGGGCACCGGATCCTCGAGCTCCCGTTCGACGTGGTGCGGATCGCACTGCCGATGCTGGTCTACTTCGGCGTGATGTTCGGCTTCGCTTTCTGGCTGTCGAGACGGCTCGGCTTCGACTACGAGACCACCGCCTCCCTCTCCTTCACGGCGGCGGGCAACAACTTCGAGCTGGCCATCGCGGTGGCCGTGGCGACGTTTGGCATCGCCTCGGGCGAGGCGCTGGCGGCGGTGGTGGGCCCGCTCATCGAGGTGCCGGCACTGGTGGGTCTTGTCTATGTGTCGCTCTGGGCCCGCCGCCGCTATTTCCCGGCGGCGGCCGCCCCGGCCCACACTCTTCGAACATGAGTTCGTCCTGATGCGCTACGTCCTCCTGTCCGACGTCCACGCGAACCTCCCGGCACTCGACGCCGTGCTGCGGGACGTCGCCGAGCGTGCTCCAGGAGCGGCTGTCTACCACCTGGGCGACCTGGTGGGATACAGCCCGTGGCCGAACGAGGTGGTGGATCGCATTCGGTCAGGTGGCATCGCCGGCGTGGCCGGGAATTATGACTCGACGGTGGCCTTGGGCTACAAGCACTGCGGCTGTCGCAGCGAGAATCCGGCGCAAGAGGCGCTCGCTCACATCAGCTTCGCGTGGACGTGCGCCCGGACATCAGAGGCGAGCAAGGCGTTCCTTGGCGGGCTGCCCTTCCGACTGGATCTTCGGCCGCTGGGCGGGCATGTCGCCGGCCCGACCGTGACGCTGGTGCACGCGACCCCGGTCAACAACCTCGTCTATGTGACCGAGGACCGGCCGGACGCCTTCCTGGCCAGGCTGGCCGTCCAGGCGGGCCTCAAGTCCGGCGACGTGCTCTGCTTCGGCCACACCCACAAGCCGTGGCATCGCGTGGTGGACGGCGTCCACTTCATCAACACGGGAAGTGTCGGCCGTCCCAAGGACGGGGATCCGCGAGCGGGCTACGTGCTGCTCGAGCTCGACGATGCTGGAGCCTCCGTCACGTTCGTGCGTGTCGAGTACGACGTGGAGACGGCCGTGCAGGAAGTGGCGCAGTCGGGGCTCCCGGCAGAATTTGCCGCCTTCCTGCGGTCTGGCGGCGCGCCGGTGCCCGAGCACCCGGGGGCGCCGGCGTGACCGGGCTATCGCTCGAGCCGATGAAGGCGGCCTCGTGGAGGTCGCACCCGCGACTGGTACTGGCGCTCGCCGCGGCGACCTGGTTCGGGCTCTACCGGAGCCTCGTCCCCCTGTCCGAGCTGCTCGTGGGAGCCCTGCCGGTGGCGCGGACGAGCCATGTCGGGACCTCCCTACAGTTCTTCCTGTACGACGTGCCCAAGGTGCTGCTGCTGTTGACGGGCATCGTGTTCCTGATGGGGATTGTGAACACCTACTTCACCCCGGAACGCACTCGTGCCCTGCTCGCCGGGCGGCGCGAGGGCGCGGCCAACGTGATGGCGGCAAGCCTGGGCGTCGTGACCCCGTTCTGTTCCTGCTCCGCGGTGCCGCTCTTCCTCGGCTTCGTGCAGGCCGGTGTCCCGCTCGGTGTGACCTTTTCCTTCCTGATCGCCGCCCCGATGGTGAACGAGATCGCGCTCGCCCTCCTCTTTGGACTCTTCGGGTGGCGGATCGCCCTCCTCTACCTCGGACTGGGGCTCGCGGTGGCGATCGGGGCCGGCTGGGTGCTCGGACGGCTCAAGCTCGAGCGGCACCTGGAGGAGTGGGTGCGGGCCATGCCGCAGACAAGCGCGACATTCGCCCACGACCGGCCTCCGCTCGGCGACCGCATGGCGGCCGGGCTCCACGCGGTCCGGGACATCGTGGGCAAGGTGTGGCCCTATGTAGTCGGCGGGATCGCGCTCGGGGCCGTCATCCACGGGTTCGTGCCGCAGGACTATCTGGCGGGCGTCATGGGCAAGGGCGCGTGGTGGAGCGTGCCGCTCGCGGTCGCGATCGGTGTGCCGCTCTACTCCAACGCCGCGGGCGTGATTCCGGTGGTCCAGGCGCTGCTCGCCAAGGGCGCGGCCCTCGGCACCGTGCTCGCGTTCATGATGAGCGTCGTCGCGCTCTCGCTGCCCGAGCTCGTGATTCTCCGGAAGGTGCTCAAGCCGCGACTCATCGCGGTGTTCGTCGGGGTCGTGTCGGCCGGCATCCTGCTGGTCGGTTACGTATTCAACGCCGTGCTCTAGCACGGCCGAGCGGAGTTGGCCTCATGAAGACCATTCAGGTGCTCGGAAGCGGCTGCTCGAACTGCAAGACCACGGCGGCGCTCATCGAGACGATTGCGGCCTCTCGCGGCGTCGCCATTGCCCTGGAAAAGGTCGAGGACTTTCAGCGGATCGCCAGCTTCGGCATCCTGGCCACCCCCGGCGTCGTCGTGGACGGGAAGGTCGTTCATGCCGGCGGGGTGCCGTCCAAGGAAAAGATTGCAGGCTGGCTCTGAGTGGCCGAGGCTCAGGGTGCACCGCGATGAGGCCACGGTGAGCGACTTGGCCCCCCGCGAACACCGCCTGTCGGTGCCCCGCTCGGCCCGTTGCTTCGCCCGGGGCGGAGAAGCGGCCGCCGAGGCGTGGGTCGTCCTCCACGGCTACGGCCAACTCGCATCCCGCTTCCTTCGAGGGTTTGAATCGATCGCCTCGCGGACCCGCCTGGTCGTGGCGCCGGAGGGGCTGTCCCGCTTCTACCTCGATGCGGGCGCCGGCAAGGTCGGCGCCTCGTGGATGACGAAGGAGGACCGGGCTTACGAAATCGAGGACTACCTCGCCTACCTCGCGCAGGTGCGTACCGCGCTCATCCCACCAGTGCCGCTGACCATCCTCGGCTTCTCCCAAGGGGTGGCGACGGCCGCACGGTGGGCGGTGGCCACCGCGCCCGCGCCGGCGCGGCTGATCTGCTGGGGTGGCTTGATGCCGGAAGAGATCCCTGCAGGACGGCTCTCGCCGATCCGGCTTACTTACGTGGTGGGTGAGCAGGAGGAGTGGGCGCCGCCGGCCGCAGTCGAGGCCCAGGCGGCTGGGTACCGTCAGGCGGGTGTGTCGGTCGAGGTTCAACGCTTTGATGGCGGCCACGAGATCCGGGCCGACGTGCTGGGTCGGCTGGTCTGACCTCTGGCCTTCCCATCCGTCAGACTTGACAGGTATTAACTGAACGATTAATTAGGACGGCATGGACGCCGCCCCCGACTCGCGCACCGGCCTGCTCGATGCCGCCGAAGTACTCTTTGCCGGTCGGGGGTTCCGGTCCACGACCATCAAGGCCATCGCGGCCGCCGCCGGCGTCAACACCGCACTCCTCTACTACTACTTCCCCGACAAGCAAGGGCTCTACCGCACCGTGCTGGAGCGGGCCTTCGGGGGGCTCATCACGGAGGGGGAGGGGCGACTCGCGGCCGCGAGCGACCCGGAGGAGGCGGTGCGCGCCTTCATCGCGCTCCAGTCGGCCTACTTCGGCCGGCACCCGCACCGTCCGCATCTCTTCGTCCGGGAACTGATCGACCACGGGGCGGAGTACGCCGCCGGCCAGCTGACCAGGCTCGCCGCCACCCTCTTCCGGCGGCTCTGCGACGTGATCGAGCGCGGTCAGGCCGCCGGACAGTTCCGCGCCGACCTCGATGCACGCCGGGCCGCCATCTCGGTAGTGAGCCAGGTCGCCTGGATGCAGGTGGCGCGGCCTGCCATCGGGATCTTCATCGGCGCCGGGCCGGGCGGCCCTTCGGCCCGGTGGACCGACGAGTTCGCCGATCACGCCGCGGAATTCGCGCTCTTCGCGCTCCGCGCCACCGATGCGCCGCCGCCCCGTCCGGCTCCCCGCCGTCCCGTGAGGACCTCCAGATGAGACCCACTCCCCTGCTCGCGCTCGCGCTGCTGGCCGCCTGCCGCGGTGGCGCGCCGGACGACATCGTCGCGAACGGCACCCTGCAGGTGGACGAGGTGGACATCGGTCCGATCGTGCCCTCCCGCGTGGTCCGCGTCTTCGTGGAGGAGGGAGACTCCGTCGCTCCTGGCGACACCCTGGCGACCCTCACGCAGGCCACCCTCGCGCCCGACCTCGCCATCCGGGAGGCACGGCTCCAGGCGGCGCAGGCACACCTCATGGAACTGGAGCGTGGGGCCCGGCCCGCGGAGCTCCGCCGGGCGGAGGCGCAGCTGCAGGCGGCGTCCGCCGAAGCGGACCGGACGGCCGGCGATCTTGCGCGGGCCGAGCAGCTCGCCCCGGACGGGACCATCAGCCGGCAGCAACTCGACAACGCCAGGTCGGCGGCCGCTGCGGCCGCCGCCAACCGAGAGGCCGCGGCCGCCACGCTGCGGCTGCTGCGGGAGGGCGCCCGCGCCGAGCAAGTCCAGGCGGCGCGCGCGGAGGTGGCGAGTGCGCGCGGCGCTGTGGCCGGGGTCCAGGCCACGGTGGAAGAGCTGGTGCTCCTGTCCTCGGTGGCGGGCGTCGTCGCCGGGCGTCACGTGCAGCCGGGCGAGGTGGTGGGCGCCGGCCAGGCGGCGGTCACCGTGGCGCGCGCCGAGCGGCCCTGGGCCCGGATCTACGTGGGCGAGCGGATGCTGCCCTACGTCCACGCGGGGCAGGAGGTGGTGGGCACGCTCGACGGCGTCGACGGGGTGCGGTTCGCCGGCACCGTGGACCACATCAGCACCAGCGCCGAGTTCACGCCGCGCGTGGCGCTGACGGAGCGGGAGCGCGCCGACCTCGTCTTCGGCGTCAAGATCTACTTCGCGCCGGACTCCACCGGGCTCCTCAAGGCGGGGTTGCCGATCACCGTCACGATTCCCGTGCCCTCCGCCGGCGCCCCATGACCGACACCGAAGCCATCCACAGCGAGGGGCTCCGGAAGGTCTTCGGCGAGCTGGCCGCCGTGGAGGGGCTCGACCTCACCGTCCACCGCGGGGAGGTCTTCGGGCTCCTCGGCCCGAACGGCAGCGGCAAGACCACCACCATCCGCATGCTCACCGGCCTCATGGCGCCCACCAGCGGGCGCGCCACCATCGACGGCGTGGACGTCACGGTGGCGCCTGAGCAGGTGCGGCGCCGCATCGGCTACATGTCGCAGCGGTTCGGGCTGTACGACGACCTGACCGTCGAGGAGAACATGCGGTTCTACGCGTCGGTCTACGGGCTCCGGGGCGACGCCCGCGCCCGTCGGCTCGAGGAGCTCGTGACCGAACTCGGCTTCGGGCAGCGCCTGCACCAGATGGCGGGGACGCTGAGCGGCGGATGGAAGCAGCGCCTGGCGCTCGCGTGCGCCACGGCGCACCGGCCCCGCGTGCTCTTCCTCGACGAACCCACGGCGGGGGTCGATCCCGCGGCGCGGCGCCAGTTCTGGGATCTGATCTACGAGTTCGCGGCGCAGGGCATCACGATCCTGGTCACCACGCACTACATGGACGAGGCCGAGCGGTGCCGGCGGCTGGCCTTTCTTTCCCGCGGACACCTGATCGCGGTCGGGACCGCGGACGAAGTCCGGGCGCAGTTCGGCCAGCCCACCATCGAGGACGTGTTCATCGAGCTCCAGCGGCGCGACGAGGGGGTGTCGGTGTGAGCCTGCGCCAGCGCCTCGCCGCCTCCACCGTCTGGCCGATGCTCTGGAAGGAGTTCATCCAGATGCGCCGCGACCGGCTGACGCTCGGGATGATGCTCGGCATCCCGGCCATCCAGCTGGCGATGTTCGGCTACGCCATCCAGACCGAGGTGCGCCACCTCCCCACCGTGGTTCTCGACGAGTCGCGCAGCACCGAGAGCCTGGCGCTGGTGGACCAGCTCCGGAACACCGGCAACTTCGACATCGTGGGGTACGTGGCGGACCGGAAGGCGCTCGATCGCGAGATCCGCGGCGGCCGGGCCATGGCCGGCGTGGTCATCCCGCCGACCTTCCTCTCCGACCTCCGCCGGGGGCGGACCGCCGAGGCCCAGCTCATCGTGGACGCGGCCGATCCCCTGGCCTCCAGCGCGGCGATGTCGGGCGCGGTGCAGGCCGGCGCCGCCCGCTCGATGGCCATCTTGGCCCGCACCACCGGGCGCGGTCCCCCGCTCGACATCCGCGTCCGGCCTTGGTACAACCCAGGGCTCCGGAGCGCGGTGTACATCGTCCCCGGCATCATCGGCGTCCTGCTCTCGGTCACGATGATCCTGATCACCTCCATGTCCATCGTGCGCGAGCGCGAGCGGGGCACGCTCGAGCAGCTGATCGTGACACCGATCGACAAGACCAGCCTGATGCTGGGGAAGATCGTGCCGTTCGTGCTGGTGGGATACGTGCAGATGACGGTGGTCCTGCTGCTCGGGAGGTTCCTCTTCGACGTCCCCGTCCGCGGCAGCCTGCCGCTGCTCTACCTCCTCACCTTCGCCTTCATCGTGGCGAGCCTCGGGATGGGGCTCTTCATCTCGACTCTCGTCCGCTCCCAGACCCAGGCGATGCAGCTCGGCTTCTTCTTCCTCATGCCGAACATCCTCCTTTCGGGCTTCATGTTCCCCCGCGAGGCGATGCCGGTGGTGGCGCAGTGGCTCGGCCTGGTGCTGCCGCTGACGCACTTCCTGAAGGTGCTCAGGGGCATCATCCTGAAGGACGTCGGGATCGTCGAACTGTGGAACCCGACCCTCGTGCTCGTCTTGCTCGCCACGCTCTTCCTCGTGCTGAGCGTCCGCCGGTTCAGCAAGCGGATCGAGTAGGGCTCTCGCTTGCCCTCGCTCGGCCGGGCGTCCTACAATTAGGCGTTGCCCCGTCCCGCTGCGCGCAGTCTCCCTCGCCGAGGTTCCATGGATTCCACGCCGCCCGCCGCCGATGCCGCGCCCGTGGTGCCGCCCCCGCGGAGGCGTGGACTCGGGTGGGTGCTCCCGTCGGCGCGCCGGCTCATCGCCTGGCTCTTCGCGGCCCGCATGGTCCTGGCCGTCGCCATCCTGCTCGGCGCGTCGCTGGCGTGGACCCGGTCGCCGGACGTCTCCTTCATCGTCACGATCTCCGTCCTGCTCGCGTTCACCGTCACCGCCTACGGCTGGTGGGCGGTCTGGATCAAGAACCGCGAGCCCGGCCCGGTCTTCCTGGCCGTCCAGGCGGTCGTGGACCTCGGGCTCGTCACCACGCTCGTCCACTTCACGGGCGCCGCCGACAGCCCGCTCTCGGCCCTCTACGTGGTGGTGCTCGCGGCGTACGCGGTGCTGCTGCCGCTCTGGGCCGGGATCCTCGTGTCCCTCCTTGCGAGCGCGCTGTATTTCGCCGCGGGATCGCTCGGGGGCGGCCCGCTCGGCCTCGCGTTCTGGGGGCAGGTGGTCATCTTCAACACCGTCTTCGGCATCGTGGCCGCGCTGGGCGCGCGGCTCCGGCAGGCGGGCGCCGAGCAGGACACGCTGGAAATGGAGCTGCGCCGGGTGCGCCTCGAGGCGGACGACATCCTGCTCAACATCCGCTCCGGCGTGCTCACGGTGGACGGGTTCGGCCGGCTGGCGTTCATCAACCCGACCGCGGAGCGGCTGCTCGGCCTCGACGGCCGGACCCAGGTCGGCCTGCCCGTCCTCGATCAGCTCAAGTCGAAGAGTTCCGAGCTCTGGGCCTGCCTCGTGGCGGGCATCCGAAGCGGGCGGAAGGTGAACCGCGCGGAAGGGATCGTGTTCCGGGGCGACGGCACCTCCTTCCCGATCGGCCTGATGACCACGACCTTCGCCCGCGACACCTCGCAGCACCCGTCGGTCACGGCGCTCTTCAACGACATCTCGGAGAGCAAGCACCTGCAGGAACTCCACATGCGGGCCGAGCGGCTCGAGGCCGTCGCGTCGCTCAGCGCCTCGCTGGCCCACGAGATCCGGAACCCGCTCGCCTCGATCCGGAGCTCGGTCGAGCAACTCGCCGCCCGGGCCGGTGCCGGCGACGACGAGCGGGTGCTGGCCGGGCTGATCGTGCGGGAGGCCGACCGGCTCAGCCGGCTCCTGAGCGAGTTCCTCGACTTTTCGCGTGTGCGCGCGGCGCGGCGCGCGCCGGTGGACCTGCGCGAGGTGGCCATCGCCGCGGTGCACCTGGTGGAGGCGCACCCCGACTGCCACGCCGATTCGGCCATCACGGTCGCCGGTCCCGCGACGATGATCGACGCCGACGAGGATCTCCTGCACCGCGTCATCGCCAACCTGGTGCTGAACGCCGTCCAGGCTGCCGGCGGGCCGGTCAACGTGGCGGTCAGCATCGGGCCCGCCATGCAGAGCGACGTCCCGCGGGGCAGCGGCATCGAGTCGCCGATCCGGCTGGACGTGAAGGACGACGGTCCCGGCATCCCGGAGGACATCGCCGACCGGCTCTTCCAGCCCTTCGTCAGCGGCCGGCCCGGCGGCAGCGGGCTCGGCCTCGCCATCGTCCAGCGAGCCGTCGAGGCGCACCGGGGTTTGATTACAGTCACCTCGGCGGTCGGCGAGGGCACCACCTTCACCATATTCCTGCCCACCAACTGGTCGGCTGAGGAAGACGAATGAGCAATCAGCCCACACTGCTGATCGTGGACGACGAGTCCGGCATCCTCGACACGCTGCGCATCCTCCTGAAGAAGGAGGGGTTCGAGGTCACCACCGCGCAGGGCGGCAAGGCGGGCCTCGAGGCGATCCGCACCGGCCAGTTCGACATCGTCCTGAGCGACGTCCGCATGCCCCAGGTGACGGGCATCGACATCCTGCAGGCCGCCCGCGACCAGGACCCGATGACGCCGGTGATCCTCATGACGGCACAGGCCTCCCTGCAGACCGCCATCGGGGCGGTCAACGCCGGCGCCTTCTACTACATCCAGAAGCCTTTCGCCAACGACGAACTGCTCGCCATCCTCCGCCGCGCCGCGGAGTTCCGATCGGTGCGGGTGGAAAACAAGCAGCTCAAGCAGGAGATCAAGCGGCGTGACCGGGGCGGGTCCACGCGCCCCATCGGCAAGTCGAAGCGGTTCCTCGACGTGCTGAAGCTCGCCGAGCAGGTGGCCCCCACCGAGTCCACGGTGCTCATCGGCGGCGAGAGCGGGACCGGCAAGGAGGTGGTGGCCCGTCACATCCATTACCTGTCGGACCGGGCGGAGGGGCCGTTCTTCAGCATCAACTGCGGCGCCCTCCCGGAAAACCTGCTCGAGAGCGAGCTCTTCGGTCACGTGAAGGGCTCCTTCACGGGGGCGGTCCGGGACAAGCAGGGACTCTTCGCGGCGGCGCGTGGCGGGACCTTCTTCCTCGATGAAGTGGGGGAGATGCCGCCCTCATTGCAGATCAAGCTGCTCCGCGTCCTCCAGGAGCGGGAAGTCATTCCGGTGGGCTCCACCGAGGCCATCCCGGTGGACGTCCGCATCATCGCCGCCACCAACCGGGAACTCGAGGAGGAAATCCGGCGCGGCACGTTCCGGTCGGACCTTTTCTACCGGCTGAACGTCATCGCCCTGGACCTGCCGCCCCTTCGGGAGCGGCGCGACGACCTGTTGCTCCTGGTCGAGTGGTTCCTGCAGGGGATGGCCAACCAGTCGGGTACCGAGCCGAAGGCGCTGTCCTCCGAGGCGCTCGACGCGGTCATGGTCTACGACTGGCCGGGCAACGTGCGCGAGCTCGAGAACGCGCTGGAGCATTCGGTGGTCCTGACGCGGGGCAACCTGATTGAGCCCCAGCACCTCCCGGAGCGGATCACCCGCCGTCGGAAGGAACCGCTGGTGGCCGATCGGTCCTACAAGAACCCGGCGCTCGACGTCATCGAGCGGGCCTACATCATGTGGGTGCTCCAGGCGGAGGGCGGCAACAAGACGAGGGCGGCGGAGGTCCTCGGCATCGACCCCTCGACGTTATACCGGAAGCTGAGCCGGTATGAGGAGAGCGCGGCGCCGGTGGAATAGATCGGGGTGGGCTCACGCCCACCCCTAATTCAACGGGATCGCACACCTGTGCCGGATGAACGGATCATCCCGGTTGGGGAATCCCGGGCGGAGTTCCGGATGGACATCGGGGCGCTGCGCTGGGGGCCATGATTGCGAATCCATCGGATCAGGGGTGGGCGTGAGCCCACCCCTACGAATCCGACCAGCCTGCCTCCCCGCGTCCCTGCCTCCCCGCCTCCCTGCCTCCCCGCCTCCCCGCCCCCTCCCGGCCCCGCCCTTGCAAAATCCCCCGCCGGACGCTTGCAAGCCGCCATGCAATGACTGGCGCGCTACTCCGTAACTCCATGTGAATGAAATGGTTATGCTTGCTCTGCCCGAGGTGGCATAGTCGTTGCCTTTCCATCGGCCGGGAAGGAAAGTGGAAGGGACCGACCACGGTCAGCAGCAAAACGAGGCACCATCATTCTCTCTGGAGGTTGTACCCATGTTGAACCGCAAGGGCTTTACCCTGATCGAGCTGCTGATTGTCGTCGTCATCATCGGCATTCTGGCAGCCATCGCGATCCCGAAGTTCGCGAGCACGAAGGAGAAGGCGTACCTGGCCTCGATGAAGTCCGACCTGCGTAACGGCGCCACCTCGCAGGAAGGCTACTTCGCCGACAACCAGGTGTATCTCAGCGGTAACGCGAGCAACCTCGCCGGCGTGGCCTCTCCGCTCGTCGCCCTGGGCAACTACGTCCCGTCGGCTGGCGTGTCCGTGGCCTTCACCGCGACCGCGGGCACCGGCTGGAGCGCCGTCGCCACGCACAGCGCGACCGCCAAGACCTGCTCGATCTTCATCGGTGTCGCGGCTGTGGCCCCGGCGACCGTCGAAGGCGAGCCGAAGTGCACGCCGTAATCTCGGCCTGACACTGGACTCTGAATCGGGGCGGCGGTCTACGGGTCGCCGTCCCTTTTCACACCCTCTCACAGGATCTCAACCATGCGCGTGGCGAATCGGCAGGAAACGACGAAGCAAGCCGGCTTCACCCTGATCGAGTTGCTCATCGTCGTGGTGATCATCGGGATCCTGGCCTCCATCGCGATCCCGAAGTTCGGGAGCACGAAGGAGCGGGCGTACCTCGCGAAGATGAAGAGCGACCTGCGCAACCTGGCCACCGCCCAGGAGTCGTACCTTGGCGACAACCAGGTGTACTACGGCGGCGCGGTGCCGAACAACCCGACTTTCTCGTACAATCCGTCGACCGGCACGACGATCACGATCGCCGAGGCCACGACTGGCGGCTGGTCGGCCAGCGCGACGTACACCGGCACGGCCAAGACCTGCGCCTTCTTCTACGGATCCGCCGCCCCGGTCGCTCCCGCCACGACCGAGGGATTGATCGCCTGCGATCCATAACGGGAGACAGCGCGTGACTCGCGGATCGGGGCCTCCACAGAGCGGGCCGCCTGGCGGCCCGCCGGGCGGCCCGCTCCGCTCGCTCCGGACCGAGCTGCTCTTCAACCTCGCGTTCCTGACTTCGGCGGCGGTGGTCCTCGCCAGCCTGACGACCCTCCTGGTCGCCACGCTGGATCCGGACGCCGCCGTCTGGGCGCTGTGGATCCTCTGGGCCGCGAGCACGCTGCTCTTCGTGCTGTTCGGGCGCCACCTCGTGCAGCGCCTCGTGCTCCGCCCGCTCAGCGAGCTTTCCGCCGAGGCCGATCGCCTCGCCAACGGCGAGCGATCGGCACCGGCGCGGCCCTTCGAGACGCGGGAGCTGGCGCACCTGGCCGAACGGTTCCACTCGATGGCCGAACAGCTCCTCGATGTGCAGAGCCAGGCGGTGCGCGCAGAGAAGCTGGCCGGGGTCGGTCGCCTGGCGGCCGGCGTCGCCCATGAAATCCGCAACCCCCTCGGCGCGCTCGGCACCTACGTCGAGGTCCTGCGGCGGCGCGGGGCCGACGCCTCCCTGGTGGACGGGATGCGGCGCGAGGTGGCCCGGATGGACCGGATCGTGGAGGGGCTGCTCGACTACGCCCGCCCGGGAACGCCATCGGGCCACGCGTCGCTCGCCGACATCACGCGCGACGTGGTCGGCTTCCTCGGCGACCAGGGCGCGCTCAAGTCGCACGAGGTCGTGCTCGAAGTGAGCGACTCGCTGCAGCCCGTGCGCGGCGACCCGAAGGCGCTCGAACAGGTCCTGGTGAACCTGCTCCTCAACGCCCGGGACGCCTCGCCGGCCGGCGGCAGGCTCTGGGTCGGGGCCGTGCCGAAAACCTTCGTTCCTCGCAACGTGCCAGAGCACCGGGCCGCGGACGGGGACGGGGCAGGGAGGGGGCAGGCGCGCCCCGGATCCGGCCTCGGGCGCCGCCCATGGCGCCCCGACCTGCCCGCGGGGACGGTGGGAGGGCTGCTCTACGTGGCCGACGAGGGCCCTGGCGTGCCCGAAGGGGAACGGGAGCTGATTTTCGACCCCTTCTACAGCACGAAGGACCCTGGCAAGGGCACGGGGCTCGGATTGGCCATCGTGGCGCGGACCGTGCATGACGCGGGGGGAGTAGTCTGGGTGGACCGCGCCCGCGAGGGCGGGGCGGTGTTCAAGGTGTTCCTGCCACAGGCAGAGGCGGTTGATGCGCATTCTGGTCGTTGACGACGATCCGGGTCTCCGGCAGTCGCTGGGACTCCTGCTCTCCGAGGCCGGTCACGAGGTGACCGCCGAGGGAGAGGCTCGGCGCGCGCTGGCGCGTGCGCCTGAGGTGGATCCGGATGTCATCCTGTCCGATGTGCGCATGCCCGGCATGGACGGCCTGGAGTTCCTCCGCGCCTATCGGACCTCCGGCGGTCGCGCCATCCTGCTGATGATGAGCGCCCACGGCTCGGAGGAGTCTGCCATTGCCGCGATGCGCGAAGGCGCGTACGACTATCTCCACAAGCCGTTCCGGCCCGACGAAGTGCTGCTCACGCTGCGCAAGGTCGAGGAGCGCGAAGGGCTCCGGCGCGAGGTTGCCTCCCTCCGTGCCACGCTCGGCGCGGGACAGGTGCAGGACGAGGTCGTGGCAGAGTCGGCGGCCATGCGCCACGTGCTCGAACTGGCGAGCCGGGTCGCCGCGCACGACACGACGGTGCTCATTACCGGCGAGAGCGGCACCGGCAAGGAAGTGCTGGCGCGCGCCATCCACCGGATGAGCAGTCGCTGTGACGGCCCGTTCGTCGCCATCAATTGCGCCGCCATCCCCGAGCAGTTGCTGGAGTCCGAGCTCTTCGGCCATGCGCGCGGCGCCTTCACCGGCGCCACCCACGAGCGCGCCGGCCTCTTCGAGGAGGCGACGGACGGGACGCTCCTGCTCGACGAGATCGGCGACCTCCCCGCGGGGCTCCAGGCCAAGCTGCTCCGCGTGCTCGAGGAGCGCGAGGTGCGGCGGGTCGGCGAGTCGAAGAGCCGTCCGGTCAACGCCAGGCTCGTTGCCGCCACGGCGCGCCGCCTGGAAGACGCTCGCGCCGCCGGAGAGTTCCGCGACGACCTGTACTATCGGCTGAACGTGGTCGAGCTCGAGGTGCCGCCGCTCCGGGACCGTCCCGAGGATGTGCCGGCCCTGCTCGCCCATTTTGCCCAGCGCACCGCGAAGCGGCTCGGCCACCCCATCAGCTTCAGCCCGCAGGCGCTGGCCTACCTGAGCAATTACCGGTGGCCTGGCAACGTCCGCGAACTCCGGAACGCGGTCGAGCGCGCCGCGGTGCTCAGCGAAACGGGCCGTCTCGAGCGCGAGGCCTTCCTCCTCGGCGCCGTGCCTGCACCCAACGGGAACGGCAACGGGAACGGATACGCCAACGGGCACGCCACCGATCACCCGCCGTCGTCCGGCGACCTGCTCCTCAAGGGCCGGGTCGAGGCGCTTGAGCGGGACCTGGTGCAGCAGGCGCTCCAGGCCAGCGGCGGCAGCCGTCGTGAGGCCGCCGACCTGCTCGGCGTGAGCCTCCGGACGCTCTTCTACAAGCTGCGGCGGTATCGGCTGGAGTAGGGGCACCCCGGCTTCTGTCATTGCGAGGCCACGCAGTGGCCGAAGCAATCTCGGGCAAGATCGATGACGCGCGCTTGGGATCCCATGCGCGCGTTTTCTGTTGTGGCCCTCCGGCCTGGCCGTGGTATCGTCGGCCCATGCGCACTGCCAGTCGTCACGGGTTCACCCTCCTCGAAGTCGCCCTCGCCGTCGTCCTGCTCACGGCGGGTATCGGCGCGCTGATGGGTACCGCCGTCCTGACGGTCCGCACCACCATCCGCGGGCGCCAGGCGGCGCGCGTCACGTACGCGGCCGCCTCGCAGCTCGAACTGCTCCGCGAAATCGCGACCACCCGCCCGGCGTACTGTGGTGGCCTGCTCGACGGCGTGGACTCGAGCGCGGACGGCACCAGCTGGCGGTGGCAGGTCCGCCCGGCAGGCGATCTGCGCGAAGTGGCGGTCACCGCGTCGGTCCCAGTGCCCGGCGGGCGGCTCACCGACTCACTGGTCGCCTCGATCTGGTGCCGTTGATGCCCCGGGGCTCTCGCGGCGTGACCCTGGTCGAGCTGGTGGTCGCCATGGCGCTCCTCACGCTGCTGACCGCCGCCGCGCTGCGCGCCATGCTGGCGCTCGGCCGTCAATCGGTCGCGGTCGCCGAGCACGCCACGGTCCAGGCGGGGGTGCGGAGCGGGCTGCTGCTCGCCCAGGCCGAACTGCGGGAACTCGGCGCCGACGGCGCCGGGCCCGACCTGCTGCGCATCGCGACGGACTCGGTCACCTTCCGGGCCATGCGTGGATTCGGGGTCACCTGCGGAGTATCGACCACGCAGGTGCGAGTGCGCGACGAGCCGCCGGTGGCATTCGAGGCGGTCCGCGCCGTCGCGCCCGGGCGCGACAGCCTGCTCCTGTTCGTCGAGGGCGACACCGCCTCGAGGCTCGACGACCGGTGGATCCGGTCGCCGGTGCTGTCGGTGGGCGTGTCGTCCTGCGGTGGAGTGGCCGCCATGGCCTTCGGGACAGCCGATCTCACCGCGCAGCTGGCTCCAGGGGCCCTCACGGACCTGGTGGTGGGCGGCCCGGTCCGCGCCTTCGAGGTCATGCGGCTCGCCGAGTATTCCTCCGGCGGCCAGCGGTGGCTCGGATTGGCCTCGGTCGGCGGAGGCGAGACCATTCAGCCGGTGGCCGGACCGCTCGCGCTCGACGGGCTCACGCTGGAGTACCTGGCCGGCGACGGAGTGGCCACGCTGACGCCGGCGGCGGTCCGCCGTATTCGCGCCACGCTCGTCGGTTCGAGTGAACGACCGGTGGCGCGGCTCTGGAGCGGCGGTCCGAACGCGCTGGTGGTGGAAACCGTTTCCACCACCCTCTCGCTTCGCAATACGCCGAGGTAATGGGTGCCGTCGGCTCACGATCCTGGACGCGAACGCGGATTTGGCCTCCTGCTGGTCGTGGTACTCCTGGCCCTGATGGGCGCACTTTCCCTCGGCGCGTTCGGGGCCGCCCGGCAGGAGTTCCGCAACGCATCTGACCTCGGCTACGCGGCCCAGGCGTTCGAGGCGGCCGAATCCGGTCTCGCCGCGGCAGCCTCGGCGGCGGCAGGGCTCGGGGGCGCGCTCCCGTTCACGTCGCAGGCTGGCCCCGCCTCACTCGGCGCCCGGACGCGCGTTGCCACGAAGGTCACTCGCCTGAATGAGTCGCTCTTCCTCCTCACCTCAGTCGGCGAACGGATCGATGGAGGCGGCGCCGTGCTTGCCCGGCGGTTCCTGGGGCTCGTCGGAAAGCTCGAATCGGGCGTCGGGTCGGCCCCGCCGAGATTCGTGCCGCTCGATTCGCGTGGGTGGGTGCAGCTCTTCGACTGAGAGGGGGGGTGTGCGCCGGCGCACGGCACGCAGCCGGCCAGCCACGTATGATTGAGGTTGCCTGCAGAGGTCTTCGGGACGGCTCTTATCGCGTGCCGCATCCACAATCCCGCATGGCCGAACGGCACTTCTCATACTTGGGTAACTATATGAAAATCAACAGCTTGGCTTATATTTTCCTCGGCACGTCACTTGTGCTCGCGGGCTGCGGCGATGGTGGCGCGTCGAGCGCCGACATGGGCACGCTGACGCTGCGGCTGGCTGACGCCCCCGGCGAGGAGGTCGAAAGCGCCGTCATTTGGACTTCCGGCGTCTCGGTGGTGGGGGAGGACGGGATCCAGGTCCTGAGCACCGACACCGCCACCTACGACCTGCTATCCCTGCAGGGCGGCGTGACGGCCGCCCTCGGCTCGGCCGAGATTCCGGTGGGAACCTATAATCAGCTCCGGTTGATCGTGGATTCGGCGCGGGTCACCTTGAAGTCGCCAGTCACCTTCACGGACGGCAGCCCGACAGCGTCGCTGAAGGTGCCGAGCGGATCCGAGTCCGGCCTCAAGGTCAACTTGGACAGCGTGGAGGTCATTCCCGGCGAGACGGTCCTCCTGGTGGACTTCGACGTCTCCCGCAGTTTCGTCTTCCAGGGCCCGCCGGGCGGCCCCAAGTCCGCCATCTTCAAGCCGGTCATCCACGCGACGGTCATGAACGTGGCCGGTTCGATCGCCGGCACCGTCCAGCCGGTCGCGTCCCGGGCCGGTCTCTTCGCGATCCAGGGGACGGACACCATCGCGACGACCGCCGCAGACACCCTGACCGGGGCCTACGTCATTCGGTACCTCGCGCCGGGCACCTACTCGGTGCTGGCCCGGGCCACGGGATACCAAGACGGGATCGTCGGCGGAGTCCTCGTGGGTAACTCACAGAACGTCACGGGAGTGGACTTCACACTCGTTCCGTAGGGCTATTCAGTTTGCGGGTGAGGTTGCGTAGGGGTGGGCTCACGCCCACCCTTGCCGCACCCCGGCTTGCGCCCGGGTAGCGGTCGACCGACCTTCGGCCCCGCTTCCCCGCTTCCCCGCTTCCCCGCTGTCTCGCTGCCCGAGATTGCTTCGTCGGCCGCTGCGCGGCCTTCTCGCAATGACAGAAGGGGGCCGCTTTCCGTCCCCAGGCCCCAGTTCTCATTCCTCAGTCCTCAGTCCTCAGTCCTCAGTCCCCAGTCCTCAGTCCCCAGTCCTCAGTCCTCAGTCCCCAGTCCCCAGTCCCCCTTTTCCCCCTTCCGCTTTCCGCCACTTTCCTTGCGAAAGCGATTGCACAGGGGGCTCCAGCCGGGAAATAGGTGTCGAGGGTCACATATCTAAGATATTGCCATTTAATGGTTTAGGGCTGGGATGAAGGTTTTGGCACATCGGTTGCCCGAGAGGGGCGTGGGCAACTCCTTTCCGGAACCAGATTTGGGGGTCACCGCCGAGGGCCGAGGCGGTCGGGAAGGGTGGTTCGGTGGGCTGTTTGAGTCGATGCCAGATCGCATAAGTTCTCATTGAACAACAGCTTGTTAGGTGCGACCTCAAGCAAGTTACTAGCTTGACAAATTTTGGGCTGGATGGTAGCGTAGCCTACCTCACTCCCCTTTTACCTCATCAGGCACCTATGGCTCTTTTTGGTCGGAAACGGACCACGGTCGCCCTGGACATCGGCAGCGGGCTCATCAAGCTCGTCGTCATCGATCATGGCTCGGGCGAGCCGGTGCTCACGAAGGTGGCCTTCACGTCCGTGGTGGACGGGGCCATCGTCGAGGGTGAGGTCATGGACCCCGGCATCGTGGCCGACGCCGTGCGGGGCCTGCTGTCCACCGCCGGCATCAAGGCCAAGAAGGTCGTGACCGCCGTGGGCGGGCGCGACGTGATCATCAAGAAGATCTCGATGGACCGGATGAAGGAGGGCGAGGCCCGCGAGCAGATCCGCTGGGAGGCCGAGCAGCACGTCCCCTTCGACATGGACAACGTCGAGCTCGATTTCCAGATCCTCGATCCCGAGGGCGAAGGCCTCCAGATGGCGGTGCTCCTGGTGGCGGCCAAGCGGGAGCTGGTCGAGACGAAGCAGACCCTCCTGTCGGACGTCGGGCTGGAAGCCGCCGTCATCGACGTGGACGCCTTTGCGCTGCACAACGCCTTCGAGCTGAACTACCCGGACGCGATGCGCGGCGTGGTCGGCCTGGTGAACATCGGGCACGAAATGACCAACGTGAACATCCTCGACGACGGCATCCCCGTCCTCACGCGCGACATCATGATCGGCACCCGCCGGTTCCGCGAGGACCTCCAGCGGGAGCGCAACATGTCCGCCGACGAGGCCGACCAGCTGCTCCGCGGCTTCGAGCGCAATGACGCCCTCGAGCCGCTGCTGGCCTCGCGCGGCGAGGAACTGGCCGTGGGCATCGAGCGCGCGGCGGCGTTCCTCCAGTCGTCCAGCCGCTCGGCGAGCGGGCTGGCCCGGATCTTCACCTCCGGCGGCGGGTCGCGGATTCCCGGGCTCAACCGGATCCTGGCCGACCGTCTCCGCCTGCCGGTGCAGACCGCCAACCCGCTCGAGCGCCTGCAGGTGGCCGACGGCGTGTTCGACACGATGTCGCTGGACGAGGTCGCCCCGTTGCTGATGCTGCCCGTGGGCCTGGCCCTCAGGACCGCGGCGTGAGCCCCGAGACCCGGACCGACGCCTCATGATTGAAATCAACCTTCGTCCCGGCCAGAAGCGCGCGCGCGGCGGATCTCCGTTCGCCGGGCTGCAGGCGCAACTGTCGGGGCTCCGTGAACGGATGCGGGATCCCCTGCCGCTGGTCGCGGCCGCCGTCGTGCTGCTCGCCGTGGCATGGCTCGGCTGGTCGTGGTTCAGCACCGGCAGCGAACTCCGCGCGCTCGAACCGCAACTGGAGCAGGCGCGCCAGGAAAACCAGCGCTTCCGGAATTTCGTGGCCCAGAAGCGCAAGGTCGAGCTGATCCGCGACTCGCTCGTGGCCCAGATCCAGGTGCTCCAGGCGGTGGACGGCGAGCGGTACGTGTGGCCCCACGTCATGGACGAGGTCACCCGCGCCCTGCCGCCCTACACCTGGCTGGTGGACCTCGGGGCCTCGAGCCCCGCCCCGGCGCCGGCCGCGCCCGGCTCGCCCGGCGACACCATGCCGGTGGACACCGTCGCCCCGGTCATGCGGCTCCAGATCAACGGCCGGACGGTGGACGTGCAGGCTTTCACCCGGTTCCTCCGCCAGCTCGAGGCGTCCCCCTGGATCTCGGACGTCCAGCCGATCTCGGCGCAGACGGTCGTGCAGGATGAGCGCCCCGTGACGGCGTTCTCGATCCGGGCCGCGTTCAGCAAGGCGGACTCCGCCTACATCCGGACCGTGCCCCTCAGCCAGTCCGTGAGGTAACCGCGCCATGGCTCTCATCAACGACGCGAACAGGGTGCCCGTGCTGGCCATCGTCATGACCGGCCTGGTCGGGTACATGCTCTACTCCGGGTCCGGCATCGACCTCCTCGGACTCGAGGGCGTGCAGGCCCGCAAGGCCCACGTGGTGGCGCTGCAGGACACCCTCACGGCCGTCCAGGCCCAGACCGACAGCGCCAAGCGCGAGCTCGCCAAGGGCACGGCCGAGGACCTCCGCAAGGAACTCGACAGCCACCGCGCCAGCCTGGCGCTGCTCCGGCAGATGGTGCCCGAGATGAACGAGGTGCCGAACCTCCTCGACGCCATCTCCACCCGCGCGAAGATCCGCGGCGTGAACCTGTCCCAGGTGGTGCCGCTGCCCGAGGTGGCCGGCCCGGCCCCGTTCAACACCTACACCTACAACATGTCGGTGCTCGGGCACTACGACGAGATCGGCGAGTTCCTCGCGGACATCGCCTCCCTGCCGCGGATCATCGTGCCGCAGGGCGTCAGCATGGCGCCGGCCGCGTCCAACTCCGCCAAGGTGATGGGCGACACGACGGGCGCGCTCCTCGAAGCCAAGTTCCAGATCCGGACCTTCGTGAAGTCCGCCGAGCCGGAAGGAGCGAACAGTGGCACCTGATCGTATCGGGCTCACGCTTTGCCTGGCGCTCGCGCTGGCCGCCTGCGGCGGCGACGCCGAGGCGCCGCCCCCCGCCGCCCCCGAGGCGGCGCCCGCTCCGGCGGTGGACGCCCAGACTGCCGCGGCCGACTCGGCCGAGGCCGCCCGCATCGCGGCGGCGCGCACGGACAGCGCGTCGGTCACCGGCTCGCTCGCCCGGCGCGAGACGTTCGCCTACACCGGCGGGAGCCGGGACCCGTTCGAGTCGCTGCTCGACCTGGCGAGCGCCGGCCCGGAGCTGCCCGACCTGCAGCTGGTCGGCATCTACCAGGACCTGGGCTACAACAGCAACAGCGTCGCGCTCCTGCGCGACCGTACCAACGACCGCCGGTTCAAGTTGCGGGTCGGCGATCAGCTGGGGCGCCTGAAGGTGGCGCAGATCCGCCAGAAGGATGTGGTCTTCATTGTCGAGGATTTCGGCTTCGAGCGGCAGGAAACACTGTCGCTGACCAAGCGGGAGGAAGAGACGCCATGACCCGAGTACTCACCTGTGCCCTTGCCGTCGCGCTCATGGGGCTGGCTGCGCCCGCCCGAGCCGACGTCTCCGACCCCGGGTCTGTCACCGGCGTCAGTGTCGTCTCCGCGCCAGGTCGCGCCGAGGTGGTCATCGCCATCTCCGGGGCGGTCCAGCTCAAGGACTTCATCCTCAAGGATCCGGCCCGCCTGGTCCTCGACCTCACCGGCACCACGCTCGACAGCCGCGCGCTCGGGCTGTACGACGGCGTGAACCGGGGCGGCGTCCTGAACGTCCGGACCGGCCAGTATTCCGCGCAGGTGGTGCGGGTGGTCGTCGAGCTCGACGCGGTCAAGGACTACACGATCGACCAGAGCGCCGGCGAGATCCGCATCTCCTTCGGCGCCGAGCGGCCCTTCCTCGCGTGGTCCAGCGCCGCGCCGGGCGAGTTCTCCGCGCCCGCCGCCCGCCCGGCCTCCGCGCGCCCCGGCGGGGCCCCCGAGGTGACCACCGCCTCCTACAAGGCGGCGGCGCCGGGCGACGAGCCCCGCATCACCGTGACCTGGGACAATGCGTCGATCGCCGACGTGGTGGCCGGGTTCGCCGCCTTCAGCGGGCGCTCGATCATCCTCGGCCGCGACATCAAGGGCGAGGTGTCGGCCGAGATCAAGAACCAGCCGTGGACGGAGGCGTTCTACGCCGTCTTGGCCACGCAGGGCCTCTCCGCCACCGAACTCCCCGGCGGCATCATCCGGGTGGATTCCCCGGTCGCGCTGTCGGCGCTCGATTCCCTCGAGCCGCTCGAGACGATCGTGGTGCGGATGAACTACGCTCGCGCCAAGGAGATGTCGAAGAACCTCGACGGCATCCTGACCAAGGGCCGCGGCAAGGTCTTCCCGGACACCGCGTCCAACTCGCTGATCATCACCGACACGCGGAGCCGGATCCAGAACATCGCGGCCTTCACCCGCGGGCTCGACATCCGGACGCCGCAGGTGGCCATCCAGGCCAAGATCATCTTCGTCAACCGCACCAGCCTCGAAGAGCTGGGCCTGAAGTACGACCTGGGCAGCCAGTCGACCTTCTACAACAGCGTCGTGCAGCGGCCCGACCCAGCTAACCCGGGCGACAGCTACGACCCCGGCACCACGGTCGTCGGGCTCGGCGGCAACTCGCTCGCCGCGGTCGGCAACCCCGAGGCGAGCATCTCGCAGCCGGCCCTGGACCTCGTCTGGTCCACCGCCATCGGCAACTTCGACTTCACCGTCTTCCTCAGCGCGCTCGAGCAGACGGAACTGGCCGACATCCAGGCCGAGCCGACCATCAACACGATGGACAACCGCGAGGCCAACATCCTGGTCGGCGAAGAGACGCCGGTCCGCGTCATCGACTACGGCTCGGGCACGGTGGCCGCGCAGTCCACGGTGCAGTTCAAGCAGACCGGCATCAAGCTCGTCGTCACGCCGCACGTCACCGATGACCGGCACATCGCCATGAAGCTGCACACCGAACGGTCCGCCGTCCGGCCCGTGGCCGATCGCGAGCTCGGCTTCATCGTGGAGACGCAGCAGGCCGACAACCAGCTGCTCGTGGCGGACGGCCAGACCGCCGTCATCGGCGGGCTGACGGTCACCGAAGTGCTCAAGACTCGCTCGGGCATCCCGATGCTCTCGCGCCTGCCGCTCCTCGGCCCGCTCTTTTCCTTCTCGAGCAACCGGGAAACGCGCAAGGACCTGATCATCCTGGTGACCCCGCGCATCCTGGACGACAACTTCTAGGCGGACCGCCGCGCGGCACCCCCGCGCCTCCATCCACCACCCGTGAGCCCGACCCGTGTCGGGCTCATGCGTTTCTCCCGGCCGCGCGTGAACCGGCCGGACCCCGAGGTTCCTCGTGCATTTTCGGTTCACCACTGCGGGCGAATCACACGGCCCGGCCCTCGTGGCCATCGTCGAGGGGCTGCCGGCGGGGCTGCCGGTCACCGCGGCGTTCGTGGACGCCCAGCTCGCCCGCCGGATGCAGGGGTACGGGCGCGGCGCGCGAATGCAGATCGAGCAGGACCGGATCGAGTGGATGGGAGGCGTCCGGAGCGGGGAGACACTCGGCTCGCCCGTGGCCATGCGGATCGCCAACCGCGACTGGGCCAACTGGAAGGACGTCATGGACCCCGAGGGCACCCCGGGGGAGCACCGCCGCCGCCAGGTGACCCGCCCGAGGCCCGGGCACGCCGACCTCGTCGGCGTCCTGAAGTACGACCGCGACGACGCCCGCGACATCCTCGAGCGCGCCAGCGCGCGCGAGACGGCTGCCCGCGTGGCCGCGGGGGCGCTCGCCCGCCGCCTCCTCGAGGAGTTCGGGGTCGGGATCGGGAGCCACGTGGTGTCCCTCGGTGGAGTCCGGGCGGAGCCGCCCGCTGCGCTCCCGTCGCCGCTCAACGACGCCGCCGACCGCTCCCCCCTCCGCGTCCTCGATCCGCACGCCGAGCGGGCAATGCGCGGCCGGATCGACGAGGCGAAGGCGGCCGGGGACACGCTGGGCGGGGAAGTGGAGGTCGTCGCCGAGGGGCTGGTGCCTGGGCTCGGCAGCCACGTCAGCTGGGACCGAAAGCTCGACGGCCGGCTCGCCTCGCTCCTGATGTCGATCCCCGCGGTGAAGGGGGTCGAGATCGGGCTCGGTTTCGAGGCGGCGCGCCGGCCCGGCTCCGCGGTGCACGACCCGATACTTCCCGAGCCGGTGCGCGGCGCGAGCGTCCGCATCGGCTACGACCGGCTGACCAACCACGCCGGCGGCCTCGAGGGGGGCATGTCCACCGGCGAGCCGCTCGTGGTGCGCGTGGCGATGAAGCCGATCAGCACCCTGATGACCCCGCTCGCGACGGTGGACCTCGGCACCGGGCAGGCCGCGGCCGCGCAGAGCGAACGCTCCGACGTGACCGCCGTGCCGGCGATGGGCGTCATCGCGGAGGCGATGGTGGCGATCGTCCTGGCGGACGCGATGCTCGAGAAGTTCGGCGGCGACTCGCTCGGTGAGCTGCGCCGCAACGTGGAGGGGTACGTCGCGGCGCTCCGCGCACGGCGCGCGGGGGCGTGATGGACCGGCACGTCGTCCTCGTCGGACTGCCGGGCAGCGGGAAGAGCACGGTGGGCCCGCTGGTGGCCGAGGCGCTCGGCCTTCCCTTCGTGGACGTCGACGGCGTGATCGTACGCCGGATGGGGATGCCGGTGGGTCGGATCTTCGGCGAATTCGGCGAGGCCCGGTTCCGCGAGCTGGAGCGCGAGGCGATGGCCGACCTGCTGGCCGGCCCAGCCTCCGTCCTGGCGCCCGGGGGAGGCTGGGCGGCGCAACCGGGAAACCTCGAGACCGGGAAGGCGCGGCGGTGGATCGTCTACCTGAAGGTGCCTGCGGCGACGGCGCTCGCGCGGGCCCTGGAAGGGACGGAGCGGCCGCTCCTAGCCGGCGGCGAGGGGCTCGCCCGGATCACCTCCCTCCTTCACGAGCGCGAAGACCACTACGCGCAGGCCGATTTCACGGTCGACAATCACGGCGACGATCCCGCCGTCGCCGTGGCGGAAATCGTCGAGCAGATCCGCCGCGGCGAGTCCGCCTGAGCCTGCGGTCCGCGGTGGATTTGCCCCTCCCGCCTTGCCATTCGGTCACGCCCGTCCTTAGTTGCTAGCGATTTTCGGGGTCGGTGGGGCCAAACCGTCTGTTCGATATCGAGGCCTATGGCGAGTTCCAAGTCGAAGAAGTCCGCGAAGCCGAAGTCCGCGCCGCCCAAGGCGGCGGGGAAGGCGTCGCCCGCCTCGAAGTTGAAGCCGAAGCCGAAGCCGAAGACGCCAGCCAAGGTCAAGGCCACGGCCAAGACCAAGCCGACGCCCAGGCCGGCGGCCATCGCCACGCCTGCCGCCAAGGCGCCCAGGGCCAAGGCGCCGAAGCCCAAGGCCGGTCCGAAACGGGCCGGTGCGGGCACGACGCTGGTCATCGTCGAGTCGCCGACCAAGGCGCGGACCATTCGGGGCTTCCTCCCCGCCGGCTTTCGCGTCGAGGCGTCCATGGGCCACGTGCGCGACCTGCCCGGCGACGCGAAGTCGATTCCCGCCAAGTACAAGGACCAGGAGTGGGCGCGGCTCGGCGTGAACGTGGACAACGACTTCGAACCGCTCTACGTCGTGTCGCCGGACAAGCGGACGGTGGTCCGCGACCTGAAGGCGGCGGTGAAGGACGTGGACCAGCTCCTCCTGGCCACCGACGAGGACCGGGAAGGGGAGAGCATCTCCTGGCACCTGCTCCAGTTGCTCGAGCCGGACGTGCCGGTGCGCCGCATGGTGTTCCACGAAATCACGCGGGAGGCCATCGCCGAGGCGCTCGCCAACCCGCGGGACATCGACGATCGGCTGGTGCGCGCGCAGGAAACCCGACGCATCCTCGACCGGCTCGTGGGTTACACCCTGTCGCCGCTGCTCTGGAAGAAGATCGCGTTCGGGCTCTCCGCCGGGCGGGTGCAGTCGGTGGCCATGCGGCTGCTCGTGGTGCGCGAGCGGGAGCGGCGCGCCTTCCGCTCCGCGGCGTACTGGGATTTGCTCGCCGCGCTCCGCCACGACGGTCAGGCGTTCGAGGCGGAGCTGGTGCAGCTCAAGGGGAAGAAGCTCGCCACCGGCAAGGACTTCGACGAGCGGACGGGGCGCCTGCTCGCCGGGCGCGACGTGGTGGTCCTGGGCGAGCCCGAGGCGACGGCGCTCGCCGGGCGCGTGGCCGACGGGTCGTGGGTCGTCTCCACCACCGAGGAGAAGCCCGGCATCCGGCGGCCGGCCCCGCCGTTCACCACCTCGACGCTGCAGCAGGAAGCCAACCGCAAGCTCCGGCTCAGCGCCCGCGACGCGATGCGCGCCGCCCAGGGGCTGTACGAGCGCGGCTTCATCACCTACATGCGGACCGACTCGGTCAACCTGTCCGAGCAGGCCATCACCGCCGCCCGGACCGCGGTCACCGAGCTCTACGGCACGGACTACCTCCCCGACGCGCCGCGGCGCTACGCCAACAAGAGCGCCAACGCCCAGGAGGCCCACGAGGCCATCCGCCCGGCGGGCGCCTCCTTCCGGCACCCGAAGGCCACCGGCCTCGACGGGCGCGACCTGGCGCTCTACGAGCTCATCTGGAAGCGGACCATGGCCTCCCAGATGGCCGACGCCCGCCAGACCTCGATGTCGGTCATGCTGGAGGTCGGCGACGCCACCTTCCGCGCCGCCGGCAAACGGATCGATTTCCCCGGTTTCCTGCGGGCCTACGTGGAGGGGAGCGACGATCCCGAGGCGGCGCTCGAGGATCGCGAAGTCATCCTGCCCCACCTCGAGGCGGGGGACACGCCGAAGTGTGAGTCGGTGAAGCCGGTCCGCCACGAGACGCAACCGCCCGCGCGATACACCGAGGCCACGCTCGTCAAGGCGCTGGAGGCGGACGGCGTCGGACGGCCGAGCACGTACGCGTCGATCATCGGCACCATCCTCGAGCGGGGGTACGCCCTCCGGCAGGGACAGGCGCTGGTGCCGACCTTCACCGCGTTCGCCGTCACCGCCATCCTCGAGGAGCACTTCCCGCACCTGGTGGACGAGAAGTTCACCGCGGGCATGGAAGACAAGCTCGACGAAATCTCCGAGGGGAAGGCCGAGTGGCTGCCCTATCTCCGGCAGTTCTACCTCGGCCCCGAGGGGCTGCGGCAGCAGGTGCAGCTGCACGAGAAGCAGATCGACCCGACCGCGGCGCGGACCCTCCTCCTCGACGGGCTCGACGCCAAGGTCAAGATCGGCAAGTTCGGCCCGTACGTGGAAACCGGCCCCAAGGGGCACGAGCTCCGCGCGTCGCTGCCGAAGGACGTCGCGCCGGCCGACCTCGACCAGGCGCAGGTCGAGGAGATCCTCCGCCAGAAGGCCGAGGGTCCCGACTCGCTCGGCGTCCATCCCGAGACGGGCGAGAAGATCTTCGTCCTGACCGGCCAGTACGGCCCCTACCTCCAGCTGGGCGAGGTGGTCGACGGTCAGCCGAAGCCGAAGCGCGCCAGCCTCCCGAAGGGAGTCACGCCGGACACGGTGACGCTGCCGCAGGCCCTGGGGTTGCTCGCGCTGCCCCGGTTGCTCGGCGCGCACCCGGCGTCGGGCCGGTCGGTGCACGCCGGGCTGGGTCGGTTCGGCCCGTACGTCGTGCACGACCTGGGCAAGGACGGGAAGGAGTACCGCTCCATCAAGGGCGAGGACAACGTCCTCACCATCACGCTGGCGCGCGCGCTCGAGCTCCTCGCGCAGCCGAAGCAGGCCCGTGGCCGCCGCGCCGCGCCGGAGCCGCTCCGGATCGTCGGCCGGCACCCCGACGACGAGCAGCCGATCGGCCTCTACGAGGGCCAGTACGGCCCCTACGTGAAGCACGGCGACGTCAGCGCCTCCCTGCCGCGCGGCAGCGATCCGGCGGCCCTCACCGCGCCGGAGGCCATCGAGTTGCTGGCCGCCCGGCGCGCCGCGGGTCCCCGCAAGAAGGGCGGCCGCCGCACCGCGAAGAAGGCGGCGTCAAAATGACCGTGACCGTCCTCGGCGGGGGGCTGGCCGGCTCGGAAGCGGCCTGGGCCCTCGCCGAGCGCGGCGTCGCGGTCACCCTCGTCGAAATGCGTCCGGTGGTCCGCACCGCCGCCCACCAGACCGACCGGCTCGCCGAACTCGTCTGCAGCAACACCTTCAAGAGCGTCGAACTCGTCAACGCGCACGGCCTGCTCAAGGCGGAGCTCCGCCTCCTGGGCAGCATGCTGCTCGAGTGCGCCGACGCCGCGCGCGTGCCGGGCGGGAGCGCCCTCGCCGTGGACCGCGAGGTCTTCGCCGCCGCGGTGCAGGAGCGCATCAGCGGACACCCCAACATCACGGTCGTGCGGGAAGAGGCCGCCGCGCTCCCCGAGACGGGGATCGTGGCCACCGGGCCCCTCACGTCGGAACGGCTGGCGGGGGCCATCGCCGCGCGGCTCGGGTCGGCCGCGCTGGCCTTCTACGACGCGATCGCCCCGATCGTCTCGGCGGAATCGCTCGACCGGGAGCGGCTCTACGCCCTCTCCCGCTACGGGAAGGGCGAGGGGGACGACTACCTGAACGCCCCGATGTCCCGCGACGAATACGAGGCGTTCATCGACGCGCTCCTCGCCGCCGACCAGTTCACCGCCCACGAGTTCGACCAGGTGCCCTACTTCGAGGGGTGCATGCCGGTCGAGGAAGCGGCGCGCCGCGGGCGGGAGACCCTTCGCTTCGGCCCGATGAAGCCGGTGGGGCTGGCCGACCCGCGCACCGGCCGCGAGCCGTACGCCGTGGTCCAGCTGCGCCAGGAGGACCGGGCGGGGCAGATGTGGAACCTGGTCGGCTTCCAGACGCGGCTTCGCATCCCCGAGCAGCGGCGGGTGTTCGCCACGATCCCCGGCCTGGCGGAGGCGGAGTTCCTCCGGTTCGGCAGCATCCATCGCAACAGCTATCTCAACAGCCCGGCCTGCCTCGGTACCGGGCTCACCGCGCGCGACAACGACCGGCTCTTCTTCGCCGGTCAGTTGACCGGTGTGGAGGGCTATACCGAGTCGCTGGGCACCGGACTCCTGGCGGGCATCAACCTGGCGCGGCGGCTCGAGGGCAAGCCTGCCGCGGTGCCGCCGCCCACCACGATGCTCGGCGGGCTGTACCGCTATCTCGCCGAGGCCGATCCGGCGCACTTCCAGCCGATGAACGCGAATTTCGGGCTGGTGGATCCGTTGCCGGGAAAGGTGAAGAAGCAGGACCGGAAGGCGAAGCAGGCGGAGCGGGCGCTGGAGGCGATGACACGCTGGCGGAAGACGCTGTGACTTCCCCGCTTCCCCGCGTCCCCGCTGACCCGCTAATCCGGGATTACCTCCTCCATCTCGAGAAAGAGACCCAGCACTCGCCGCACACCGTCTCGGCCTACGCGCGCGACCTGGCGGCGTTCGAGAAGTTCTGCGGACGTCACTACGGCCGCGCCGGCGACTGGGCCGCCGTGGACCGGCTCGGCTTCCGAGGATTCCTGGGCGACCTGCAGCGGCGCGGACTTTCGAAGCGCACCGCGGCGCGGGCCCTCTCGGCGGTGCGCAGTTTCTACCGCTACCTGCAGACCCACCACGGCGTGAACGCGGCGGTATCGCGCGCGGCGCGGGTGCCGCGCCTCCCCAAGCGGCTGCCCGGGCACCTGGAACGGGGCCAGGTGGACGAGCTCTTCGCCGCCCTGGAGACCCGCGCTGCCGGCGACGACTTTGCGCCGCTGCGGGACCTGGCGATCCTCGAGCTCTTCTACTCGACCGGGATGCGGCTCTCCGAGCTGCAGGGGCTTGAGCTCGGCGCGGTGGACCTCCTCTCGGACCAGGTGAAGGTCCGCGGCAAGGGGCGGAAGGAGCGGATCATCCCGGTCGGCGGTCGGGCGGTCCGGGCGCTCCGGCGCTATCTTCCCGTCCGCGAGGCGCTGCCGTCTCCCACGGTGGCGGACCGGCGGGCGCTGTTCGTCAGCACGCGCGGGCGGCGGCTGGCGGCCCGCAGCATCCAGCGGGTGGTGCACCGGGCGTTCGACAGCATCGGGGTGGACGGTTTGCGCACCCACTCCCTGCGGCACAGCTTCGCGACGCACCTCCTCGACGCAGGGGCGGACCTGCGGGCGGTGCAGGAGATGCTCGGCCACGCGTCCCTCAGCACCACGCAGGTGTACACCCACACCAGCGTGGAGCGACTGAAGAAGGTCTACCAGCAGGCGCACCCGCGAGCGTGAGCATGACGACGTTCCATGGCACCACCATCCTCACCGTCCGGAAGGGCGGTCGCGTGGCCCTCGGCGGCGACGGGCAAGTGAGCGTCGGCGACACGGTCATGAAGGGACGGGCCACCAAGGTCCGCACCTTGAAGGGCGGGAAGATCCTGGCCGGCTTCGCGGGCTCGGTGGCCGACGCCCTGACGCTGTACGAAAAGTTCGAGGAAAAGCTCGAGCGGCACCCCGGCAACCTGCCGCGTGCCGCCGTGGAGCTGGCCAAGGACTGGCGGAGCGACCGCGTGCTCCGCCGCCTCGAGGCGCTGCTCGTGGTGGCCGATCTCGAGCACAGCTTCCTGCTGAGCGGCAGCGGCGAGCTCATCGAACCCGACGACGGCGTCCTGGCGGTCGGCTCCGGCGGCAACTATGCGCTGGCCGCCGCGCGGGCGCTCCTCCCTGATCCGTCCCTGAGCGCGCGCGACACGGTGGAGCGCTCGCTCCGCATCGCCGCCGAAATCTGCGTCTTCACCAACGACCACATCACCGTGCTGGAGCTGGGCGGCTCGTGACCACACCCGTCGCCGACCCGACGAACGGGGCCGCCCCGGGCGAGCCGCCGCCGCCCTGGCTGGAGGAGCTGCCTCCACGGAAGATCGTGGAGGCACTGAACCGGTTCATCGTCGGCCAGGACGCGGCCAAGAAGGCGGTCGCCATCGCCATCCGGAACCGCTGGCGCCGGAGCCAGGCGCCGGACGGCATCCGGGACGAGATCACCCCCTACAACATCATCATGATCGGCCCGACTGGCGTCGGAAAGACGGAAGTCGCGCGGCGGCTGGCCCGTCTGGCGGGCGCGCCGTTCGTGAAAGTGGAAGCGTCCAAGTTCACCGAGGTCGGGTACGTCGGCCGCGACGCGGAGTCGATGGTGCGTGAGCTGGTGGACGCCGCCATTTCGATGGTGCGGACCGAGCGCGAGGACGAGGTGTGGCCGCAGGCGGAACAGCGGGCCGACGAGCGGCTCCTCGACATCCTCCTGCCCCCGCCGCCGCCGAAGCCGGATGCGACCGGCTCGGAGAAGGTGTTCGTGGTGGGGCCCTCGGGCGGCGCGCAGCCGGAACCGGTGGACGCCGACGCCAGCCGCCAGCGTTCCCGCGAAAAGCTGCGCCAGCTGCTGCTCGACGGGAAGCTCGACGACCGGGACGTGGACATCGAGATCTCGCCGCAGAACTACCCGATGCTCGACCTGCTCCAGCAGCCGCCCGGGATGGAGGGGCCGGAGATCAACTTCGTCGAGATGCTGCAGGACATGATGCCGAAGAAGAAGAAGCGGCGGACCGTCCGGGTCCCCGACGCCCGGCGCATCCTGATCGACGAGGAACTGAAGAAGCTGGTGGACATGGACGACGTGGTGAACGAGGCGCTCGACCGCACCGAGAACCACGGCATCCTCTTCATCGACGAAATCGACAAGATCGCCGGCGAGCGCTCACAGAGCGGCCCCGACGTGAGCCGGGAGGGCGTCCAGCGGGACCTCCTGCCGATCGTCGAGGGGTCGACCGTGCAGACCCGCTACGGCTACGTCCGGACCGACCATATCCTGTTCATCGCGGCCGGTGCGTTCCACGTCTCAAAGCCGTCCGACCTGATCCCCGAGCTCCAGGGCCGCTTCCCGATCCGGGTCGAGCTGACGCCACTGACCGAGGCCGACTTCGTCCGGATCATGACCGAGCCGGAGAACGCCATCGTCAAGCAGTACCAGGCGCTGGTGGCGGCCGAAGCGGCCACGCTCGAGTTCACCGCGGACGGCATCGCCGAGGTGGCGCGGATCGCGGCGCTGGCGAACGGCCGGATGGAGAACATCGGCGCGCGGCGCCTGCACACCGTCATGGCCACATTGATGGAAGACCTGCTCTTCGACCTCCCCGAGACCGCCGAAAAGCGCTTCGTCTTCGATGGCGCCCGGGTGCGGGACCGGCTCATGGCCATCGTCACCGACGACGACCTCCGGCGGTATATCCTGTAGATCACCTCTGGACTGATGTTTCAGGTGGCGTAGATTGCCCCCTGAGCCCATGGACCTCCTCACCGCCCTCCACGACCCCCTGGCCGGCCAGTACCGCCTCGTGCGCGAGCTCGGGCGCGGGGGCATGGCCATCGTGTACCTCGCCGACGACCTGAAGCACGGGCGCCGCGTCGCCATCAAGGTGCTCCAGCCGGAGGTGGCGGCCGCCATCGGCGGCGAGCGCTTCCTGCGCGAAATCACCGTCGCGGCCGGGCTGCAGCATCCGCATATCCTGCCCGTGCACGACAGCGGCAGCGTGACGCTGGACAATCGCGAGGTGCTCTACTTCGTGATGCCCTTCGTCGAGGGCGAGTCGCTGCGGGACCGCCTCGCCCGGGAAGGCCAGCTCCCGCTGGACGACGCCCTCGGCCTCGCGCGCGAGGTGCTGGGCGCGCTCGACGCGGCGCACGCGCAGGGAATCGTCCACCGCGACATCAAGCCCGAGAACATCCTGCTGAGCGGCGGGCACGCCCTCGTGGCGGACTTCGGCATCGCCCGGGCCGCCGGCGCGGGCGATGCCACGGCCCTGACCGAGGCCGGTCGCGCCATCGGCACCCCAGCGTACATGAGCCCGGAACAGGCCTTGGCCGAGCGGGACGTCGACGCCCGGAGCGACATCTACAGCGCCGGTTGCGTGCTGTACGAGATGCTCGCGGGCGAGCCGCCGTTCACCGGGCGCACCGCACAGGCCATCATCTCGAAGCGGATGGTCGATCCGGTCCCCTCCGTCCGCCGCCTTCGGGACACCGTCCCGCCGGAGGTGGACGCGGCGCTCACTCGCGCCCTGGCGCGGGCTCCCGTCGATCGGTTCCAGACGGCGGCGGAGTTCTCGGGTGCGCTCAAGAGGGCGGCAGGCTTGGCGGCGACCCCGGTGCCGACCGTGGCGCACCGGCGGACGCCATGGCTTCGTCCGAGGCTGGCGGTCGCGTTCCTGGTGGTGGGCGCCGCCCTGGTCGCCGCGGCCGTGTACCTGCGGACGAGGCCCGAACCGGGTGCTTCGGCGCCGCGCCTGGCCCTCACCGACCTCGAGGTGGCCAACCGCGACGCGGAGACCGACTACCTCCGCAGCGGGATCCCCGACTATCTCGTCTCGGCCCTTCGGAGCCTGCCCGGGCTCGAGGTCATGCCGATGAGCATGGTGCGCCGGGAGTCGGCCATCACCTCACCGGTGGAACTCGGCCGGAAGCTCCGCGCGACGGCCGTCCTCACCGGGACACTGGCCCGGTTCGGCGGGACGCTCGCCATCAACGCCGAGCTGGTCCAGGTCTCGGACGGGCGGCTCCTCTGGTCGGGGCAGTTCGAGTATCCCGACACCAATTACGCCGGGCTGATCCCGGCGGTCGTGACGCTGATCGCCGATTCGCTGCGGTTGCAGCTGAGCGGGGGCGCCCGGCAGGACGCCATCGCGCGCTCCACGGTGGATCCCGTCGTGCTCGACCTGCTGCTCCGGGCAGGGCGCACCTGGCTGCAGGGCATCGCCGGCGCCGAGGGCGATTCGGCCCGGGTGGACTCGGCCCGCGTCCTCTTCGAGCGCGTTCTTGCGCGTGACCCGCAGAATCCCGGGGCGATCGCCGGCATCGGGTACGTCCTCAACATCTCCTTCATCCGCGGCTGGGACGTGCCAGGGCTGACGCCGGCCGAAGTGCAGGCACAAGCCGACTCGCTGAACCGGCTGGCCATGTCGCTCGACAGTACTCTCCTGAACTCCTGGAACATGGTGCTCATCAACCGGCTCTACCTGGAGGACGACTTTGAGGGCGCCCGCGAGGCGATCGAGCGGATGGTCAGCCTCGACCCGGGCTACGCGGAGGGGTACCGCGACCGCGGGATCTACCGGCAGGAGCTCGAGGGAGACCTGAAGGGGGCGCTCGAGGACTTTCAGTTGTCCGTGACCCTCGACCCGAGCGTACAGCGGCTCAACAGTCTCGCTGCCGGCCTGATGGCGGCGCGGCGCTACCCCGAGGCGGCGGCGGCGCTCCAACGGTCGATCGCGCTGCGCGAGAGCGCCGGGGCGCGGACCCGACTCATCGCCGCCTACGACAAGCTGGGGTGGCGCGACCAGGCCACCCGGCTCCGGCGCCACGCCGACCCCTCGGGGAACTCCGCCGCGCCGTTCGAGGCCGCCCTCGCCGCCGGCGACACCGTCGCCTACGAGCGCGCCCGGCGCACCGAGCTCCGGAAGTCGGCCGATTCGCTGATCGCCAGGCTCAGCATGGCCAACGTGCCGCCGGGGGAGCGCTACAACGTGGCCGAACTCCGGATCGGGGCGCTACTCTGCGAGCTCGGCGACTCGAAACAGGCCATGGACCTTGTGGACGACCTCTACCGCATCCGGCCCAAGCGGCTCCGCTGGATCGTCACCAATCCCGACCTCGACTGCCTGCGGCAGGATCCCCGCTACCTGCCCCTGGTCAAGGCGGCCGGTTTGGAGCAGTACCTCCGGAACTGAGCTGGCCCCGCTACGCCTTGCCCCACCCCTCCCCGCCGGGCTAAACTCCTTCCTGCCAATTTGGCCGTTTTCCCCTCCCGAGACCGATCGGCACATGCCCAAGCGTGACTTCCTCGCCATCCCCGATTTCAGCGCTGCCGATCTCCACGACTTGCTCGATCTGGCAGGCCGGATGAAGTCGGGCGCCTACCGGGAGAGGCCGCTGACGGGGAAGACCCTGGCGATGATCTTCGCCAAGAGCTCGACGCGGACCAGGGTCTCGTTCGAGGTCGGCGCGCTCCAGCTCGGCGGGCATGCCCTCTTCCTCTCCTCGCGGGACATCCAGCTGGGCCGGGGTGAGCCGATCCGCGACACCGCTCGGGTACTCTCGCGGATGGTGGACGGCATCATGATCCGCACCTTCGCGCATGCCGACGTCGAGGAGCTGGCCCGGTTCGCCACCGTCCCGGTCATCAACGGACTCACCGACCTCCTGCACCCCTGTCAGATCCTCGCCGACCTCCTGACCACCATCGAGGCGTTCGGCACGCTCCAGGGGAAGACGGTCGCTTGGATCGGCGACGGCAACAACATGTGCAACAGCTGGATCAACGCCGCCGGCAGCCTCGGCTTCGAGCTCCGGATGGCCTGCCCCGAGGGGTACGAGCCCGACCGCGACATCTTCAAGCGGAACGCCGCGCTCACGAAGGTGATGATGACCGAGGATCCCGATGAGGCGGCGGCCGGCGCGCACGTGGTGACCACGGACGTCTGGGCCTCGATGGGCCAGGAGGCGGAGGCCGCCCAGCGGGCCCAAGCCTTCCAGGGGTACCTGGTCAACGAGGCGCTCATGAAGCGCGCCGATCCGGCGGCGATCTTCCTCCACTGCCTCCCCGCGCACCGCGGCGAGGAGGTCACGGAGGCGGTGCTCGAAGGACCGCAGTCGCGGGTGTGGGACGAGGCCGAGAACCGGCTCCACGTGCAGAAGGCCCTGATGGCGATGCTGATGGGGTAGGGAAGGCAGGCACGACCTGGTTCTGTCATTGCGAGGCCGCATCGCGGCCGAAGCAATCTCGATTCTTCAACTCTGGTCATATCATGGACACGCCGCTCAAGCGCACCCCGCTCTACGACATCCACGTCGCCCTCGGCGCCAAGATGGTGCCCTTCGCCGGCTGGGAAATGCCGGTGCAGTACCCCACCGGCATCCAGGCCGAGCACAAGGCCACCCGCACCGGCGCCGGGATCTTCGACGTCTCCCACATGGGGGAGTTCGAGGTGACGGGCCCCGACCGGAACGCCTTCGTCAACCGGATCTGCTGCAACGACGTCGGCGCGCTCGCGCCGGGCGACGTGCAGTATTCCGCGCTGCTGACCCCGGAAGGCACCTTCGTGGACGACTGCACCGTGTACCGCTTCGAGGACAAGGTGATGCTCGTGGTGAACGCCGCGAACATCGACAAGGACTGGGCATGCGTCGTGGGTCAGAAGGGAAGCGCCAACGTCCGCCTGAAGAACATCTCGGACGATGTGGGCCTCCTCGCGCTGCAGGGGCCGGCCGCCGAGGCGGTGCTGGCACCGGTTTCCAACATCCCGCTCAAGGACCTCGGCTACTACAAGTTCACCACCGGCAAGGTGGCGGGGGCGGACTGCTTCGTGAGCCGCACCGGCTACACCGGCGAGGACGGCTTCGAGATCTATTGCCGCTCGCGCGACACCGAGACGATCTGGCGGGCGCTCGAGGGCCCGGGCCGCGCCCAGCCCATCGGCCTCGGCGCGCGCGATTCGCTCCGGCTCGAGGTGGCCTACCCGCTTTATGGCAACGACATCGACGACACCACCACGCCGCTTGAGGCGGGTCTCGCCTGGATCGTCAAGCTCGACAAGGGAGCGCCGTTCACGGGGAGCGACGCGCTCCGCGCCCAGAAGGGACGCGGCGTCACCCGGCGCTTCGTCGGGTTCAAGCTGCTCGACCGTGGCATCCCCCGGCACGGCTATCCGGTGTACTGCGACGGCGTCCAGGTGGACATCGTGCGGAGCGGGGCCATGAGCCCATCGCTCGGCATCCCAATCGGCACCACCTACCTGCCGGTGGCGGCCGCCAAGCCGGGCACCCGGTTCGAAGTCGATTCGCGCGGCACCCGGATCCCCGCCGAGGTCGTCAGCCGCCCGTTCTACACTGCGGGCACTGCCCGCAAGGCGAAGTAGGGGCGCTTCCCCGCGTCCCCGCTTCCCCGCCGCGCGCATGCGCATCGCCATCCTGACCATCTCCGACGCCTGCAGCCGCGGCGAGCGAGCCGACGGCTCGGGCGACGCCATCGCCGCCTGGGCGGCGGCGCGCGGGCATGACGTGACGCGCCGGGCGCTGGTATCCGACGACACCGGGCCGATCGCCCGTACCATTGCGGAATGGACCGACGGCGACGCCGCCGACTGCATCCTCACGACCGGCGGCACCGGGCTCACCGCGCGGGACGTGACCCCCGAGGCGACCCGCGCCGTCCTCGAACGCGAGGCGCCCGGCATCGCCGAGGCGATCCGGGGGAGCGTGCTCCCGCAGTTCCCCCGCGCGGCGCTCTCGCGAGGCCTGGCTGGCGTACGGGGCCGCTCGCTCGTCGTGAACCTGCCGGGCAGTCCCGGCGGCGTGCGCGACGGACTCACGGTGCTCGACGGCATCGTAGCGCACGCCGTGGATCTCGTCCGGGGCACGGACACGTCCCATCCTGTCGCGGAAGGCTGAAGAGCAATGGCGGCGCAGATTCTCCTCACCATGGCCGACCTCGAGACGGCGGTGCCCCTCAACGCCGCGCTCGAGACCGCCGGCTTCGCCACCACCATGGTCTCCGCCATGGACGACGTGCGCGCCGTGTTCCGGCGCGAGGGCCCCGAGCTCCTCATCCTGACCGGCGCGGTGCACGAGTCGCCGGCGGTGGCGCTGGTGGCGATGGCGCGCGAGGCCGAAGTGTCCACGCTCGCCCTGATCGAGCCGACGGATTCCGAGCGCGCGGAACGGGTGGGCCGCCTGGGCGCCACCGCCGTGATGACCAAGCCGATCGTCACCGACGACGTGGTGAGCGTCGCCGGCCGGCTGGTGCAGCGCCGGCGCCTCCAGCAGCGCACCGGCATCAGCGGCGAAAGCGCGGCAGTGCAGGAGGTGCTCGTCAAGATCGAGCAGATGGCGCCGGTGTCGAGCACGGTGCTGGTGCAGGGGGAGTCGGGCACCGGCAAGGAGCTCGTGGCCCGCGCCATCCACGACCTCTCGCCGAGAATGGGCAAGCCGTTCATCGCGGTGGACTGCGCCGCCATTCCCGACACGCTGCTGGAGTCGGAACTCTTCGGCCACGAAAAGGGCGCGTTCACGGGAGCCGCCGAGCGCCGGCTCGGGCGCTTCGAACTCGCCGACACGGGGACGATCTTCCTAGACGAGATCGGCGACATCCCGGCGTCCACGCAGGTCAAGCTGCTGCGCGTGCTCGAGAACCGCGCCTTCTTCCGCGTCGGCGGCACGCAGCCGATCAAGGTGGACGTGCGCGTCGTGGCGGCCACCAACCGGAACCTCCGCGACGCCGTGCAGCTCGGCGAATTCCGGGACGATCTCTACTACCGGCTCAGCGTGCTGAACATCTACCTGCCACCGCTCCGGGAGCGGCGGGAGGACATTCCCCTGCTGCTCCGGCGGTTCATCCGGGAGTTTGCCAAGGCTCACGACCGGCCGTTCCGGGGGATCGCCCCTGACGCGCTGGAGCGGCTTGTTGCGGCACCCTGGCCCGGGAACGTCCGGCAGCTCCGGAACCTGGTCGAATCCATGGTGGTCCTGGCCCCAGGCACCGAAATCAGGGCCAGCGACATCCCCCACGACGTCCTCGAGGGGGCCGGCTCCCTCCTCCCAGCCCGCCTGCCCCAGCCGGGGCGGGACGTTTCGGGGCAGGAATTGGAGTTTATCTTGAGGAATATCATGGACTTACGGCTCCAGGTGGAGGAGCTTCGGCGGCGCATGGATTCCGGCCCCCAGCGGGTCCAGATCATCGACCTCGGGGATCGCCAGCCGGTGGCCGACCTGATGGCCGAAACGGGCGGGGAGGACGCCGGGGCCGTCCTGTACCGGTCTGGCATGACAATGGCTGAGGTGGAGAAGCGGGCTATCGAGGCGGCCCTCGAGGAGTACCGGGGGAACCGCCGGAAGGCCGCGGAGGTCCTGGGCATCGGGGAGCGGACACTGTACCGGAAAATCAAGGCGTTCGGACTCGGCTAAGTGGTTGTTTTCTTGATATTTGCGGGGTGTCACCTCTTGACAGTTCTCAGGTCCGCGCCAATATTGACGATGATGCGTGCTCGCCGAGGGTGGGCGGGCGCGTGATCTTCTCGATCGATCCGGAAGCCTGCGTGGCCTGTCTGGCCTGCGTCCGCGTCTGCCCGACTGAGGCGGTCGCGGTGGATGGCAGCCAGGTCCAGATCGTGGATGAGGCATGCATCTCGTGCGGGGAGTGTCTGCCCGCGTGCCCGCATCAGGCCATCCACGCGAGCGGGGAGATTGGCAGGGCGCTGACGGTCGCGGCGCGGGGGGATGGCATTCTCATCCTGAGCCCGGAAGCGACGGCGCACTTCTATCCGGCCACGCCGGAGCAGGTGGTCAACGCCTGCTACGCGGCCGGGTTCCGCACCGTGCATCGCGGCGTCATCGGAGACGAATTGGTGGCGGCGGAGTACCTGAGTCTCTGGCGTGACAAGGGCTGGGGCACCCTGATCCGGTCCACCGATCCGGTGGTGGTCGAGACGGTGCGGATCGATTATCCCGAGCTGGTGCCGTACCTGGCGCCGGTCACGATTCCGGCGGTGGCAGAGGCGCGGTACCTGCGTGCGCAACAGGGGCAGGAGCTTCGGATCGTGTACGCGGGCGTCGCGGCTCCGCGGAACACGCCGGAGCTCGATGCCGCCGTCACCTTCGAGGACCTGGAGCGGATCTTCCAGCTCCGTGGCGTGTCGGTGCTCGCGCAGCCCGATTTCTTCGCGCGGATTCCGGAGGAACGGCGCCGCCACCTGAGCGCCGCGGGCGGCCTTCCGCTCACGATGCTCGAGGAGGCGCGGCACGCGAGCCGCCGCTTCCGCACCATCCGCGGGCTCCGGCACCTGCCGGCGCTGGCGCAGGCGGTGGCGGTGGACCGGCTGGACCTGGGGTTCGTGGACCTGCTCTCCTTCGAGGGGAGTCTCGACCACCCGCTCCTCGGTCCGCGGGACCAGCTCTACTGGCGGCGTGCGCTCCTGGCGAGCGCGGAGCCGCCGCGGAGCCCCGAACCGGTGGTGGACGGACGGCTGGTGGCCAGCAGCGTCGGCGCCACCTTCGACATCCGGCCCCGGCGGCTGGCGTCTGATCCGACGGCGGTGGCGGCGCTGCTCGACGCCATCGGTCCGGGCCCCAACGGGCGGCCCTGGGACTGCGGTGCCTGCGGCTTCACCACCTGCGCGCGATTCGCCTCGGCGGCGGTGCTCGGCCGGGCCACGCTGCGGCAGTGCCCGCCGTACCAGGAGCGCCGGGCGGAGGAGGCCTCGCGCGAGGCGGCGGTGGACCTGCTCACCGGGCTCGCCACCTTCCGGGTGCTGCGCGACCGGCTGGGCCACGAAGTCGAACGGAGCAAGCGCAGCGCGGAAGGGTTCGCGGTCATGTTCATCGACCTCGACCGCTTCAAGCAGCTGAACGACCGGTTCGGGCACGAGGCCGGCAACGAGGTGTTGAAGGCGGTGGCGGCGGAAATCCGGAGCGCGGTGCGCGCCTCGGACCTGGCCGCCCGCTACGGCGGCGACGAGTTCGTCGTCATCCTGACCCGGACCGACCTGCACGGCGCCCGCCGGGTGGCCGAGGCGCTCCGGGCGGGCATCGAAGGGGTCGGGCGCCGGCTGGGGTATGACGTCGGCGTGGTGACGGTCAGCATCGGGCTGGCGGAGTTCGACCCGAACAACCCGGTCGAGGGCGACCTGCTCGTCACCGCCGACCGCGCGCTGTACCAGGCAAAGTCCACGGGCCGGAACGCCGTGGCCAACGAAGGGGCCGCCTGAGGGCGGCCAGGCCCCCACAGGCACTCAGCGACAGGACACCGAGATGGCGTTCAATTCCGCGAAGCAGTCCGATGCCGGCTTCCAGTCCGGGCGCACCACGCCGAGTGGTGGGGCCGGCGGGGAAGCGCCCGATCCCTGGGGCGTGCGCCGGGCGGAAAATCTCCTGACCACGCTGGAGGGGATCCTCTCCGCGCGGGTCGTCACCACGCCCCTCGGCGAGGTGAGCGAGGTGCACATCCTGGCGCAGTCGGGGCTGGCGCCGAAGCAGCTGGTGCGTAACATCGAGTCGGCGCTCCTCGCGCAGCTCGGCCTCCGGGTGGACCACCGCAAGATCAGCATCGCGCAGACGGCCGACGTCAAGCCGATCGAGGCGCTCGAGAAGGAGGCGGTGCGGAGCCAGGCGCTCCACCGGGCCATCCTGTTCGAGGACCTCTCGGTGGCGCCGGGCAAGCGCTCGCATAGAATCACGTTGAGCGTCAGCCTGAGCTTCCTGGGGCGGACGGAAACGGCGGAGGAGGAGAGCAGTGACACGCCGCGGAGCCGCGTCGAGGCGGCGGCCCGGGCCACGGTCACGGTGCTCGACCGGTTGCTGGACGACTCCTCGGTGGCGCTGGAGGGGGCCAAGATCGTGCCCGCCTTCGACCGGGAGTTCGTGTTCGTGGCGGTGCAGGGGTTGGGCGGGCGCGATTCGCTCGTGCTGACCGGCAGCGCGCAGATCAAGGAGAGCGCCGAGCGCGCCGCGGTGTTCGCGGTGCTCGACGCGACCAACCGATGGACGGAATTGCGCCGGCCGCGCTAGCCGCGGTGGCGATTCGTACCAACCCGAGCGGAGGGAGCAAAGCGAGGCAGGGGGACCGGGTCTTCAAGAAGGACAGCGGAGACTAGCGGACAAGAGAGCGGAGCGTCTGGTAGGCCATAGCGAGGCCGACCACTTCCCGAGTTCTGAGATACTCGAAGGGAGGTGACGCTCATGTTGCAGATTACTTGGCTTGCCGCCGCTGTAAAGTTCGTGGCGAATCTGTTCTTGGCCGAAGGCCAGGACTGGGCCTAGTTAGGGCCTGATGCCCCGATCCCCCCGCCGAGCTGTTCCAACTCCATGAGATCAGTCACCAAGACTTCAGCGTACATCGCGCTCGTTGCATTCATCGCCCTGGCGCTGGGATTCGACGCATTCCAGTACCGCCAGCCATCGCCGGGCATTTGGCCGCTGCTCAGCTTCATCTTCATGGCATTCCTGGTTGAGCAGAGCTCGACGCAACTCAAGGTTGGCGCTCGCGGCTCAACCTCATTCGTGATGCACATGTCTGCGGGTTTGTTGTTCGGCGGATTCTGGGCCGGAGTTATCGCCCTCAGCTCGTCTGTCATGGGGCAGCTCGCGCTGGGTAGTCGCCCGGAGAAGCTGATCTTCAACGGCTCCCAGCGGGCTGCCTCCGTGATGTTTGCGGTGTTGATCTACCACCTGCTCGGCGGTGGTCTACCACCTGCCTACCTTCAGGTGGTGGGAAGCGTAGAATCGACGGCGCTCCAGAGGGACTTCTTTCTCTTCTTCGCGTACGCTGCTACCTACTTCATTCTGAACTCCGTTGCTGTTAGCGGAGTCGTCGCGTTGACTACCGAACGTTCCTTCCGGGACGTGTGGAGTCTTAATACACGAGGGGTGATTGGCTATGATCTTGGGGCGAGCGCTATCGCCCTACTCCTCGCTTGGCTTTACACCTGGTTCCAGGCCACTTGGGAGCTCGGCTCGATCGGTCTCGTCCTGGTCGTGATCCCGATCGTCGCGGTTCGCCACGTCTATGGGCTATACCACCAGCTGCAGGAGAGTGGTCAGGAACTGCTCCAGGTCATGGTCAAGGCCATCGAGGCCCGCGATCCGTACACCTCAGGCCACTCCCTGCGCGTGAGTCAGCTCTCCCGGCTTATTGCCCTCGAGATGGGGCTCCAGATCCGGGACGTGGAACAGGTCCACACCGCGGCGCTGCTGCACGACGTCGGGAAGATCCACGAGGAGTTCGCGCCGCTGCTCCGGAAGGAAGACCGCCTGACTCCGGACGAGACGGCGCTGATGCAGACCCACTCCGCGCGGAGCGCGGAGTTGGTGGGCATCATCTCGAAGTTCCGGGGGTTCATCCAGGACTCGGTGCGCCACCACCACGAGCGGTGGGACGGCAAGGGCTATCCGAACGGGCTCTCAGGCCACGAGATTCCGCTCGCCTCCCGGGTCATCCTGGTGGCCGACACCATCGATGCCATGACCACCGACCGGCCCTACCGGAAGCGGCTCCCGCTTGAAGTGGTCATCGCAGAACTGAAGAAGTGCGCGGGAAGCCAATTCGATCCAGAAGTAGTGGAGCATGTGGTGGCCTCGGTGGCGGTGCGTCGGCTCATCACCGTGGGTGTCGAGACCTCCCCGATGCCGGTTACGATGGTGGTGTCAGATCCCGGAGCCAGCCGCTCCGGCTGGGCCAAGAAGTCTTTCTGGAAGGGGCGCACTGGCTGAGCGATGAGTTTCGGACTAGAGATCCAGCATTCCTAGGGACCTGAGCTCTTGGGTGGCCCCGGCTGGGAGAGTGCTCACCAGCGTCCACATCTTGGTCCGCTCCTCGTCATCCATTCTCCCTGTCCTGCTATCCAGCCAGACCTTTGAATTCAGGACCTCCACATTGTCGATGTGGTCCAGTCGCTGTTCCCGCTCCAGAAGTTCCGCGATCTTCGTCCGCGTTGCGTCCAAGTCCGCTAGCTTCGCCACAGCAACCTTCGCGGACCACCGGGCGAACGGTCCCGCGAAGGCGTCTGAGCCAAGATTACTCATTTCGCCTGTAACTCCGGGAACCGCTGCTCGGATGGCCTTGGAATGGCGACCAAGCAGCGACAGGACGTCCGCCGTCCGAAGGTGCCACGCCTGTTGTAGGTGATCTGGAATAGGACGAGCACCGATACTCCTCCCCACTGCCAATGCCGCGAGGGCATCGCTTTCCCTTCCTTGAACAGCGAAGGCGCGTGCACGAGAGAAATGGATCTGCTGTTGCTCGAAGATGCCGGTGTATGAGGCCGGAATGGCAGCGGCTCGATCTGCCCACTCGAGTTGGGAGTCCACATTGCCAAGCCTGCAATGGCTGAGTGCGAGATTCCCGGCCAACATCCGAATCCGACGCTCATCTCCCACTTTGCGTGCGATGTGCACGCCCTTCTCCCCGACAGCAACAGCCGCATCATATTCTCCCAGCCCCGTTCGGATCGCACCTAGACCTACGATCAGGGAGAGGTAGATTGAGTTCAGAATCCCTTGTCTCTCCAGCTTTCCGATGACGCCTTCCACGGTCTTCAGGCTTCCATGCTTGTCACCAACAAGGTACTGACAGGTTGCGATGCCCAGCGCATACTCAGCCTGATCCTCAAGCGACAGCTCGCCTGACTTCTCGCCTCGCAGTTGGTCCCACACCCGATGGAGGATCCCGAGATCTAGGTGGTCTCGGTAAGTGTGTGCTGCCACCCAAAGCGCGCGAAGGCGTGTATTCGACTCCTCCGCGTTCTCTGCTTCAGCAATGAGCTGCAGCCCCAACGCGCGATTCGCGTCCGGGCTCACGCCGTCGGCGTATCTGCGCGCGTAGAGACGCAATACATTTCTTCTGGAGATCACTGAGCGGTGCGATGAGTCGCTTACTGCATCAAGAAATTCAATCGACTCCTGCATCCGCCCTTGTTCCTGGAGTGATTCTCCCAGCAGGAGCAACGCCTCGCTCTTGTCCGGCTCCTCAAGTCGATCCATGGCCGTTGAGAGGCCACGTTCCGCCTCGTGCGGAGCTCCGCCCCGCATCGATTCGCGTGCGCCACTCAGCAGGTAGGGAGTTGCCTCTCCTCCCCTGCCGGCCCTAATCAGGTGCCAGGCGACCTCGAGCCCGGGTGGGTGGTTGCCCGTGGCCTCCTCGGCCAGCAGTCGCTTCACCACCTCGCCATGCAGGGCTGTCCGCATCGGGCTCGGGATCCCAAGGTACGCATGCCCGCGGGTCAGCTCGTTCACGAACTCCAGCCGCTCCTCCGTTTCGCGGAGCAGGCGCGCCGAGCGCAGGGTGCCCATCGCCTGTCCCGTGGCGCCGAGGCCGAGGTCCACGATCTGGTACATCGCGAACTGGTTGAGGCGCGGTCCCAGCACTGCCGCCAGCTGCAGGATCAGGCGCGCGCCCGCGTCGAGCCCCTCGCAGATCCGGTCGAGCGCCATGCGGTAGGCGTCCACCGGCGGGATGTGCTGCCCCACCTCCTCCCGCATCGCCGGCACCGCCAGGGCCAGGCTGCTCTCCCCGCTGCCCAGCCACTCGCTCACGAAGAGTTCGAGCGCCATCGGGTAGCCCCCCGCCGCCCGCAACATGGCGTCTCGCACCGTCCGCCCCGGAGCCACCCGATCTGCCGTCAGGCTATCGAGCATCTCGGCCGATTCGTCCCGGGTCATCGGGGGCACCTCGAGCGACACGAAGCCGAGGCGCCGGTGGCTCTCCCGGAGCTTGGCGATGTTCGGCGATTCGTTGGCGCTCGTGGGCCGGGCCGCCAGCGTCACCATGATCCGCTCCTGCTCGAAGCGGCGTACGAGGAGATGCACCACCGCCACGCTGGCGTCGTCGGCCAGGTGGAAGTCGTCCACCACAAGGAGGACGGGAGTCTCCTCGGCGATGGTGCGGAGCAGCGCCTCCATCGCGTCGGTGACCCGGATCCGGAACGACTCGCCCTGGAGTTGGTGCGACTCCGGCAGGTGGGGGAACCACTCACGCACCGCCGGGACGGCCTGCGCCAGGTCGGCGAGCGACTGGGGCGCGGTGGCCTTGGCCTCCGGCCGTTCGAGGAGGCCGCGCACCAGCGCGCCGAGGGCGGCGTAGGGGATCTCGCGCTCGAGCTCGTAGCACTGGACCCGGCTGGTGACCGCGCCGTCGAGGCTGGAGGCGGTGAGCAGGCGCTGGATCAAAGTGCTCTTACCGATGCCGGACTCGCCGAGCACGAGTGCGTGCGTCGGCTCGCCACGGGTGGTCCGCTCCCACGCCTCGTAGAGGGCGCGGTATTCCACCGTACGCCCGACGAAGGTCCGGTCCCGCCACTGCTCCGTCGGTACGCGGGGGCGATTGCCGTCACCGCCGCCCTCCAGGGTCCCGCGCCGGAGCCGGCGCGCCATCGCCTCGAGTTGCTCGGAGGGCTCGGCGTGGAGTTCCACGTGCAGCGAGTGCTTCCAGGTCTCGAAGGCCTGCAGCGCGCCGATGCGGTCGCCCGCGAAGGCGCGCCCCTCGATCCGGGCGCGGACCGCCGCCTCGCTCAGCGGATTGTGTCGGAGCGTGCGGTCGGCCAGCGGTTCGATGGCGGTGAAGTCGCCGGTGCGGCGGCAATGGTCCATCTGGCGAACGAGCCCGGCCTCGATGGCGGGCCAGAGCCGGGCGCGCTGCTGGTCGCGCCAGTGGTTGAAGCCGGGCGCGTCGGGGATCTCGAACTCTTCGAGGAAGCCGTCGAGCTCCAGCGCCGGGACGAACTCGGTGGGTAGCACGTCACCCTTGGCCAACCGGTGGAGGTCGCACTCGAGCTCGACGGTGGTCCGGATGGACTGGTGGTCCCCGGGGAAGCCCTTCGGATCCACGCGGTGCCGAAGGCCCCAGATGGCGGTGCCCATCGAGTGGCGCGCCTCGTTGATTCCCGAAGTGGACCAGAGCAGATCGGCCAGCCGGTCCCGGCGAAGCGGGGCGCGACCCTCGATGACCAGGTAGATCAGGAGCGCGAGTTGCTTCTGCGACTTGAGCCGAACCGGAGTCCCGCTCGCGTCGAGCAGGACGGGACGGCCGAGGCAGCGGAGTGACGCGGGGATGCCCATCGAAACGCTCCGGTGGCGTGATGCGAGTACTCTAGCGTCGTGGGATCAACGGGGCGTCAACAATGCCATACCGACGTGTTGACAGATCGTAATGTTCCCGGCGCGGCGGGCTTGTCCAGACCCTGCGTGCCCCCAACGAATTTGTGCCAATTGGCACCAATTGGCGCCAATTGGCAAGCGGCGCCGTCCGCCCCCGCCCGTAACTCGTTGCTGCACAACATCAACGCACGTCGCCGGCACGGCATACCGCCTGCCTAGGGGAAGGACCGTCTCTTTCCCGGAGCCGGTCCGTGCGTCGATTCCTCCTCAGTTTCGCGTCCCTCCTGGTTCTGTTCACGGCCAGTGCTACCGCTCAGGGCAAGGACGGCGGCGGCATCACGCCGATGTGCGTGTCGGGGTGCCTCGGCGGGATCATGGTGACGCCCGACGGGACGCCGGTCGAGGTCCTCGGGAATACCGGCGGCTATGTGGCGGAGTTCGTGGTGAAGAACACCGGCAGCAGCTATGCGTCGGCGACCCTCACATGCAGTACCAGCGGTCCCTTCACATGCACCGGCCTCTCTCAGGGCTCTGTCTCACTGGACCCCAATGAGGAAATCGACGTCACGGTCACCTATTCGGCGGGCGAGGGAGGGTACGGGGAGGTGGGGCTCAGTTCGGGCACGGACTATGGGTGGTACACGGTCACCTCGATCGCGGTGGGGCCGCCCACGATCGCGCTCCAGAATCACAACGGGACCAATAGCGATCGCGGCTTGTGCATGACCACGGGGGCCGGGGAGGCGGCGGGGATTTCCTGCGGCGACCTGTTTGTGACGCACGGGATGCCCGTCTACCGTACGCTTGGCCGCGACCGCTCGCTGTCGCTGATCTACAACTCCGCCGCCGCGACGGGGCTCGTGCTCGTCGCCGCGAATGTGTCGCAGCCGGCAGGGCGGCAGACGCCCTCGAGTATCCGGCTGATCCTCACCGTCGGGAGCGCCAAGGATAGCGCCACCTACACCGCGTTCGGTGCTGGTCAGACCCAGCAGGTCGTGATCGGGCGCCGCATCGCCGGCCTGGCGACTGGTGTGTACCCGATGACGCTGACCGCCCGCAACATCTACGGCGGAAGCACGTTCGAGACCACGGTCACGGGGACCATCCTGGTCGTGAACCGTGCGACGAGCGAGTTTGGCAGGGGCTGGTCGCTGCTGGGGCTGGAGCAGGTCCTCACCGATCCCGCCGACAGCACCCGGCGCGTGTGGGTGGCGGGCGACGGCTCGATCCGGCTCTACACCAAACCGAGCCTGGGCAGCAACTTCTTCCAGGGTGCCGCCGGTGATGCGCCGGACAGCCTGATCCGGTTCGATACCCTGGTGAGTGGGAGCACGCAGAAGTGGTATCGACGCCACCTGAAGCATGGGGCAGCCGTCACCTTCGATGCGACAGGCCGGCATCGGTTTACGCAGAACCGGGTGGGGGCCCGCACCCTCTTCACGTGGGGCACCGTGGCCGGGCAGACGCGCCTGACCACGATCACCGTCCCCCCGAACGACGCCACGGCGCGGAACTACACTTTCTACTGGAAGAGCACGACAGCGCGGCTCGACAGCATTCGAGATCCGGGGGCGCGACGGCTCAAGCTTACGCTGGCCGTGGACACGCTCAAGTCGATCACCGACCCCGATGGCCAGGTGACCCGGTTTCAGTACGCGGCCGGGCGGATGACGAAGCGCATCTACCCGCGCAAGGGGATGGTCGGCGACTCGGCCCATACCAGTTTCAGCTACGCCAACTCGGCGCGGGTCACCGCGGTGAACATTCAGGCCAACAGCACCGCCACCCAGTTCGCGGCCACGGCGCTCACCCCGTGGGACGAACGAGGGCTGGCCGATACGGTCTGGGCCACCTCCGATCTTGGGTCCCCGACTACCGGGGTGGGGCTTCCCAGCCGGGTGGACGGGCCGATCACCGGACTCGGAGACGCGAGCGACATCCTGGTAAACCGATTTGGCCAGCCCACGAAGCTCACCCACCTTGGGCTCAACACGGTGACAACCATGTGGTACGACAGCACCGTGTCACTGCCGGCACTGCCTACCAAGGTGCAGTACCCCCATGCGAGTGTGGCCGGCGCCGGCGGGCGGATCGTGCGGATGAGCTGGAACGCCCGCGGCAACCTGACCGAACAGCGGGACAGCACCTTCTTCCTGGATGGGCGCCTGACGAAGTCAACCACCTACAGCTACAACGACCCCAATGCCATCGATTCTCCCTCGAGGGTGCAGGATGCCTTGGGCCGCCAAACGAACTACTCGTACACGAGCCTGGGCTTGACCTACCAGATCACGAGCCCGCTCGGGCACACGACACAGTACGCCTACTTGCTCTCCGGCCCATTGACCGGGCTGCTCGCGTCGGTGACCGAGCTGACTGTCCAGACCTGGGTGCAGTCCTCCGGCAGCGAGACCAACCAACACCAGGTCACCGGTTTCGCCTATGATGTCAACGGCAATCCGCTCACGAGGACCTCGCCGGCGGGCGTGGTGACCTCCTACGTGGCGAACAGTCTCGGGCAGATCACCGATGTGTACGACCCCCTCGGGACCCGGACCGGCCATGCCTACGACAAGATGAACCGGGACACCCTTCAGACGACGTACACCACGAAGCAAGGGCACCCGACGGTGCCCGATGCGCTGAGCGGCTGTGCCTCGAGCCAGTTCGTCTGCGCGGATTCGACGGCGCCATTCAGACCCAACATGACCGCCCCGCTCCTGACCAAATACCGTTACACCTCATCGGGCACCGTCGACTCGATCCTCGACCCCCGCAATGTGAAACGCAAGTACGTCTATGACGCCCGCCTCAATGTCGAGCGGGAGCGCGATGAGTTCAACCACGACAAGATTGCCTACTACAATGTGAACGGCTTGCTCGACTCGGTGAAGACGCGAGTCGGCCATGTCACCAAGTACAGCTATGACGCGATCGGGCGTCGGACCGCGATGTTCTACCCCGCGCGTCAGAGCACATTTACCAATGACGGGAGTACCTGGATTCCACGGGATAGCATTTCCTACACCTACGACCTCCTGGGAAACGTCCTGGTCAGCCGGAATCTCGTGGGCCACACCATCACACGGACGTACTGGGCCGATGGGTCGGTGAAGACGAAGAAGACGGCGATCCAATTCACCGATTCGTTGTACTACGAGTACGATCGGACCGGCGCGCGGACGCTCATGGTGGCCACGGCCACGCTGGCACAGGGCAACACGTCCCCCGACTCGATGCGATACTTCTATGGCAGCACCACCGGGATGCTGGACTCGCTCCAGGCCCGGATGTCCAACAGCACGGTCGCCGCTGCCTATGCGACCCGCACCTTCCACTTTGCGTACGACGCCCTCGGCCGGAGGCGACGGCTCATCTATCCGAACAACATCACGGTCTGGTACGCCTACGATGCGATCGGCACGCTGCGGCGCGTGACGTCCACGAACCCCGCCCAGGCCTGGGGGGCCACCGATCGCTTCGACTTCACCTTTCTGGCCGACTCGGTGGACCCCATCGGGCGGGTGATGCATCAGCGAACCACCTGCGACGCGTGGGACAGTCAGGACACCCGCGAGCTGCCCTGTGGGTCGTCGGGGAGCGCGCGCAACATCACAAACCGGTACGACCGGCGGAGCAGCCTGGTGTTCCAGCTGGACGAACTGAAGCGCGATTCGATGCACTTCGACGCCTCCGGCAACATGGTGTACCGCTACCAGTCGAGCGGGGGCTATCCCGGCCGGGATTCCATGATCATGATTCCGAACAGCAACCGGATGGCCGCGGACACCAACCTGGTCACGAACTGGCGGGTGAACCAGACGTATGACTCCAGCGGCGCGCGCATCATGGAATCGGCGACCCCCAAAGCAGCGGGAACCGTGACGCTGTGGAAGTTCCACTACTACGACGCCACCGGCCGAGTCAGCGGCTACCGCAGAGCCTCATGGAATCAGACCGATGGGGACTTGCAGATCGAGAATCACCCCACAAGTTGCGGCTACGATCCTGACGGCCAGGTGAGCCACCCGTGTCCGAACGATGCCAGCTTCACCACCAACGATGGGCCCAACCCCATCGCGATGATCAATGGGTGGCGTCTGGTCCATGCGCCCGGCGTGGACGAACTCTTGATGGGCCGCTATGCCCTCGGGACCGTCCGCCGGACCATCTACTTCGTCATGGACGGCTCCGGGCGGCAACTGGCGGTCGGCGACAGTTCGGGAATCATGACCGACCAGGATCTCGACTCCCCGGATCAGAGCTCGTGGAAGTATGCAGGTGCCACCCAGAATGGCTCCACCTTCGATGCCACTCGAATGGGCAATGCCGACCAGACGGGCGTGTCCTATTTCCGGAATCGGGCGTATGATTCCCGGACGGGCCGCTGGCTGCAGGAGGACCCCATCGGGGTGGCGGGCGGGCTGAACCTGTATCAGTTTAATGGCAATAATCCCGTCACGTTCACGGATCCTTTCGGGTTGTGTAAGGATGATGGAGACCCTGAATGCAGGAGTGCTTTGGAGCGAGTTTGGGACAAGGCTTCGGCCTGGCTGAACTCGGCGCCAGGGCGCCTTGCCTCTGCTCTATCTGACGCGGCGGGAGTAGTCTTAGACGGCATCAACACGGTACTCCCTGGAAGCAAGAGCATTTCAGAGGGCCTGGCTGGAGTTAGTGCTGACGGATCCAAGTTGAGTCACGGCCAGCAGGCCTTGTCCGTCGCTGCCGGTGCTGCCACCATCATTCTCACGCGGCCAACCCCGGGCAGGGACGGGGGGACAAGCCGCCACATTCTTGAGCAGGTTGGCGGCAAGACCAACTCCGTTGTACATCAGGTCGAGCGAGGTGGCGAGATTATCCACCAGCACACCACTCATGTGGGCAAGTATGGCACGCTGAGAAGATTCGCCGATGAGTGGACTGGGCGTCTGACAATTCCTTGAAACGAGTGCCAGAGATGACACACCCAACTGATCATTTGGAAGCGGCGTCAATGGTAGTGCAGGAAGTTCTAGCGGACTCGAGACCGATGCTCGAAACCGTAGGAATCTCAATCATGCAGCCAGAAGTTACGCAGTCAACCAATGAAGACGGCACCTCTAACTCGGAGATGGCACTCTATCTCCAGCGGGGCGGGGACATTGTGGACGTCCTCGAATGGGATGTCATCCGTGCCGGAGAACCGATCGTCTCGACGACGGAGTTGAGGTCTTGGCTTCGCCGCCAGCTTCAAGAGGCGGTGTCGCGCACGAAGCAATAGCTGAATTACCATGTCGAGGTTATCAGGCTGCACCTGCGAAGGCAGGAGGGTCGGGCACCTCCGGGTTGTCGGGCCTTTCCCAGGGGGTGGCCGAGTCTAGCGAGGGTGCTCTCGAGCGGATCTGCCGCCGCGGGCCAGGGCTGGTTAGGCGCCTCCGGGGCGGATGCGCATGGCGGGCCTCGCCGAAGGCGGAGGGTGGTGGGGGCCCCTATGGTCCTCAAGACCAGCGGACACCGGTCACGGCCGGGCCGGCCCCTTGGAGTCGGATGCGCGCGGTCCTCGGCGCCATCAGCGGGGGCACGCGGAGGTCACCCCACCACCGCTGCCCCCAAGCTGGCACACGGTCCGTCACTTGTCAAAGAGCGCCGAAACACCGCGTGCCTAGGGGGACCGTCGCGCGACACTCACAGCTCGTCGGGCCTCGGGGGCCGTCACAGCTTCATGGGCGCTTCGGGTCCGAGGGCGTGCCACGGACAGGGCTTGAGACGGAGCTCGAGGCTCAGTGCTCTGAAGCGGTCAAGGCCACACCCTCCACGCTCGGCTCAACCACAGGACGACCGAGCGCTTACGCCGCGGCCTGCCGCCGATTCCCCCGCCAGCGGGCCGCGTCAAAGGGCTCGCCGGTCTGCATGATCATGAGGAGCAGGGGCACCAGCTTCCGGGCCATGGTGCACACCGCCTTAGTCCCCGGCACCCCGCGGGCCCGCATCGCCTCGTACTCGGGCCGGTAGAGGCCCCGGGGCTGACACCACCGCCCGGCGAGGAGAAAAAGCTGGCGGCGGAGCATGGGCCGGCCCCGCTTGGACTGGCGCCGCCGCCCCTCGGTCTGGCCGCTCTGCCGACCGACGAGATTCATGCCGGCGAGCTTCAAGACCTGCCGCGGATGCTGGAAGTCGGCCGGGGTGCCGAGCTCCGAGACGATCGTCGCGGCACAGGCGCTGCTGATCTCGGGCACCGACAGGAGCACCTTCGCCTCCGGACACTGCTCCACGAGGACCGCGATGCGCGCCTCCACCTCGGCCAGCTGGGCGCGGACCAGGGCCCAGCGCGCGAGGAGCTGCGTGATCTCGAGCCGCCGCTCGGGGGTGGCCTGGGTGAGGGCGATGGTGTCGCGGGCCGATTGCCGGAGCACCGCGATGCGCTCCTTCGACACATGCCCGCGGGACGCCGCCCGGATGTACCGCCCCACGGTCTGCGGGGCCGCCCGGGCAAACTCCTGCGGCAGCGGCCAGCGCTCGAGGATGGCGAGGGGGGTGCGCTTGTGGAGCCCGCTGAAGTGGCCGAGGAACTCCGGCCAGGCAAGGTCCAGCACGCCCTGCAGCCGATTCTTGAAGCGGGTGGCCTCAACCGTGAGCCGGTGGCGCTGCACGGAGAGCAGCCGGAGCTCGACGTAGGGCGTGGTGAGGAACGGGAAGCGCACGAAAATGCCGAGGCTCACCAGCTTGGCGATCTGGGCGGCATCCTTGGCGTCGGTCTTGAGGGGGCTGTTGTCTTCCAGCTCCTTGGACCGATTGGTGTGGGCCGGGAGGACATTCACCACCGGATAGCCCCGATCGGCGAGGAAGCGGGCGAAGGTGAAGCCGTGGTGCCCGGCGAACTCGAGCCCGACCAGCATCTGCGACGGCGCGTAGTCAGGGAAGAGACGCCGCAGGTGGGCATCGGTGGCCAGGAACCCGGCCCGGCTCACCAGCACCTTGAGGGGGGCGGAGCGCTGGCCGTCGGGCCCCTGGGCCACGAGGACATGGAAGGTCTTGGCGGTATCGACGCCGACATGGATCGGGAACGCGCGGGCGTAGGCGTGCTTCTCATCGGGGGTCATGGCCGGCTCCCAGGCTGAAGTGAAGGGGAGCCGACCAATCGACTGCGGGCCCCTGCGGGGCGTCAAGCGGGAATAGATGTCTAGCCTATACGGATCCGTTTGGACTGACACCCTGCCCACCTTGTACAGCACTACTCCAAGCTGCGGGTGCTGCCGCACTTGCGGATGGCCCGATGATCGGCCCTGGGGACATAGTTGCTTCGGTGTTGGTTACTGTTGCGGCCGGTAGCGCAATTTGGCATGCCGTTTCGAACGATGACGCTTCTGCGGAAGCAGGGCCAGGAGCGCCAACGAACGAGGAAATTGTGGACGCCGTTGGGAAATCAGGCGCCTCGGTCTCTCCCCATAAGACGAATACCGGTGAGGGTGTCACGATAAAGTTTCCAGGTGGAGAAATCATTGACATCCGAGTCGAGAATCACCCACTAACGAAGGGTGGACCGAAGGTGCCTCACGCGAACGTGGAGGCGTGGAAAGCGGACGGCACTAAGGTACAAAACAAGCACATCTTCTAATACGAAAGGAGGCGAGAGAGTGCCGACTCACACGATATCGTTCGAGGTTGCCGACCCGTCCATCATTGAGTTGCCACAACACTTGCTTCGAGAGGGTGGTAGGTACTCCGTCGAAGTCGGTGCGGGTGACGTAACGATCTGGGGGAACGCGCAGGGACTGCTATACTTGGCAGAGGTCTTGGTCCGGTGTGCGCTTGGCGAGCACACACTAGGCCTGCATGTACATCTTCCACAAGATGCATCCGTCATGCATGAGGGACCTGCGACTTCGATTCAGCCAGAACTGACTGTCTTCGCCGCAGACCCTGGTTTCGGCGCCATCAAGCGTTAAGTTCTGCGGCCCAGGACTACACCTACGCCCTCGCCTTCCAGAAACCGCGGGTGACGCTGGCCAAGGACTTGATGGTGAATTTCGCCGCCGCGAACGAGAGTAATATTTCCCGGGCGGTGCCGGTCCCCGACGGCGCGCTCGAAATTGACGGCGCCTGGATGGTCTCCTCGCGCTGCGAGAGCCATACCCTGACCCTCGCCGCCACCGCCCCGCTCGCCTATGACGCGGAGTGCGCCCGGATCGTGGGCGGCACGCTCGAGGCCCGGGGGGACGGCGGTGCTGTTCGCGTCACATGGACCGGCTGCGGTGCGTACACGGAGACGCTCATCGCCGACGGATCACGCTCGGCTGTTGCATGAAGGGCCGGCGAGGTTGCCCCCCAACTGGGCCATACATCTTCTGCCACGCTGCCTCGTTGCCTCCCCATCTACTCCGCTCTCCACCCCTTCGCATCGATCAACTCCTGCACCACATCCTCGCTGGTCTGATCCGCCGCCGCCGCGAAGTTCGTCCCCACCCGGTGCTGCCGGAACACCGTCATCGCCACCGAAATGACGGTGTCCAGATCGGCCATCGGCCGGCCTGCCATCACCGCCCGCGCCGGCCGCGCCCGCCAATCCAGCACCTCCGGGGTAAACATCCGGCGGTCCCGGGCCACGCTGTACATGAGCCGGAGCTCGGAGCGCATCACCGCCACCACGGCCTTCATCTTCTGGCCGCCATTGCGGACGCAGAGCGCGTCGTACTCGGCGCGGAAGAGGCCGTCCTGGGCGATCCTCCGCACCGCAAATATGTAGGCCGATTGCCGGAGCAGGAGGCGTCCCCGCTTGGAGATCCGCTTGGTGCCGCGGAGAATCCCGCTGGGGTGCTCGATGAGCGAGAGGCCCGCCGCCCGGAGGATCTGGGCGCTATTGTCATAGCCTCTGGGGTCACCGATGGAGCCGAGGAACGCCGCCGCGGTCACGGGCGCCACCTTGGTGATGCTCAGGAGACTGGGTGCCTCGGGGACGGCCCGAGGGCTTCGACCATCGACCCTTCCAGCGCCCTCATCTGCTGCTCGAAGAGCGCCAGGCGCTCGAGGGTGAGCGTGAGCTCCTGCCGGAGCCGATGCTGGGCGCCCGGCAGGCCCAGCGTGGCCCGGGCGGCGTCCAGGAGCTGGGCGTAGGTCGCCGCCACCAAATGCCCCCGGCTCGCGGTGTGCAGCACGCGGAGCACCCGGGCGCGGGAGGCGCGGAGCAGGTCCTCCGGCGTGGGGAATGCCCGGAGCAGCGCTAGCGGGGTCTTCTTCATCACCTGCGGGAAGAGGGCCTCGAACTCGGGGAAGACGACGGGCAAGAGGCTCCGGAGCTGGGTCAGCGCCCCAGCTCGGCCTCTCCATTACAATCTCTCAACACGCCCCATGGTGGTGTCTGATTTTGAGTCGATTTTCGAGCGGTTTACCGTAGGCTTCGATGGACCAACACCACAAAACTCAAGAATTTCATGACATTTGTTGCACTACCTACCTTCTAACTAATTGCAGCACAACGTGTTGATTCTGTGTTGAGAGGTGCCGCGTAGGTTGGAGCGTACCGCGGCCTCTGTCTCTGGCGCGGATACCCCTCCGAGCCAAGTGAGTACCTATGCCCCTTCATACGTCTGCGCGCACCCCTCTTCCGGTCACTCCCCCCTCGATGGCCACGACTCTTGCGCTTGCGGAGCGCTATTCCACTCTCCCCCAGGACATCCTCCTGGTGGGCCCGACCGGTTCGGGCAAGGGGCACCTCGCGGAGTACATCCACCGGACCAGCGGGCGTTCCGGGGCGTTTGTCTCGATCTCCGGCGGGCAACTGATCGACTCGCTCTGGTCTAGCCAACTCTTTGGCCACTACGCCGGCGCGTTTACTGGCGCCAGGGGAAACGTCCGAGGCTCCTTCGCTCTGGCCGCCGGAGGGACACTCTTCCTCGATGAACTGCACCACTGGGACGTGCGGCTGCAGAGCGCCTTGCTCCGTCCCTTGGAGAGCCGCCGGTTCACGCCCTTGGGGTCAGACCGGGAAATCACGGCCAATTGTCGAATCCTGTTCGCAACGACGATGAACCCCGATGAGTTGGTGGAGCGACAGGTGCTGCTGCCGGACCTCCGCTACAGGCTGCCTGCGCTAGTCCTCGAGATCCCCCCGCTCTCCGCGCGCAGGAATGAAATCCTGACATTCGTGGATCACTTCGTAGCCAAGGCTGTGGCCTCGTTTGGCTGGGACCGCGCACGTTTCCGCTGGGGCCCCTGCGCCATCCGAGCCCTCCTGCTCTACGATTGGCCGGGCAATGTCCGGCAGTTGGCGCGGGTCCTGACATCCGCCTTGGCCCGCCTCGGCCCCGAACCGTCCTCGGCAGTCACCGTGGCCGATCTGGGGCTTCCCGCTGCACCAACTGGGCGGCTGTCAGATCTGCTCGATCCATCGGCACTTCAGGCGGCGGTCGCATGGGCAATGACCAAAACCGGAGGCTCGCGGAAAGCCGCCGCCGAGCTCCTCGACGTGCATC
>Ga0116154_10000326_pt1 | contig 63713 bp, 60 predicted proteins | sample AD_UKC030_MetaG_FD_89898 | JGI IMG/M metagenome (GOLD analysis project Ga0116154, IMG submission 89898) | Active sludge microbial communities of municipal wastewater-treating anaerobic digesters from USA - AD_UKC030_MetaG | ecosystem: Engineered > Bioreactor > Anaerobic > Digestate | place: USA... | reverse complement strand
CCCCGGTTCCAGGCGCAGGGCCGCTCCGAGCACGGCGAGCTTCTCGGGAGTGAACGGGTTATGGATACGGTGGGCGCTTTCGGCGATGGTGAAGATCCGGGGGATGTCCAAATTCATCTCCTTGCGGTCGTGAACGGATACGGGCGGGACTTCACCTCTGCACATACCGAAGCTCGCACGGGTGCGGTCTATACCCCACGGCGATACGGCAAGATATCACCAAATATAGGGAATGATTCGATACCTTGTTTTTTTCATGTACTCCGAATATCCATCCAGCCCATTCATCAGCGTCTTTTCCTCATTGACCGCCCTATATCCCAGGACAAGTATCATTAACATGCACGGTATCAGCGCGAAATAGGATCCCAGGACGAGACAAGTCCCTATGTACACCAAGGAGATCGCCATGTACATGGGGTGCCGTACGATCGCATACAATCCCGTATCTATGAGCTTCTGGTTATCCTGGATCTCGACGACCCTCGAGGCATAGCTGTTGATCAACATCACGTTCAGATTCAGGTAATATCCGACGATAAGTACGATTTCCCCGGCCACAACGAGAACAACGGGCATTCCGGACCATCCGAATCGAAAGTCGAATCCGGGCACCGCATATATCGCGGTCATGAGAATGGCCGAGATGATGACAATGAATCTCTGCTTCGTTTCCTTTTCTTTTGTATTGATTCTTTTTTCAAGCAACGCCTTATCGTTTCTATACAGCAACGTTATTCCAGTGCCCAGCGTGATCGTAATCGTTCCGAGATATATCCACCCGTTCATATACCGGAAGCTCCCCGCAGTTCCGAAGAACAATGCGGCCATCACAGCGATCACGAATGCGGCCTTCACAAGCACTCTAACCAAAAGATGGGAATGGGTTTTATCGGGCATGTTCTGTCCTGCCTCCACCTGACTCGTCCGGGGCCTTTATAGAAGTATAGGCCCGCACCCGGGAGGACGCAACGGCCGCGGATCCCGGAACCGGTTCCCGGGAACCTCAGACCCTGAGCATCCCGCGGAAGCCCCGGACGGAATAGTAGGAGTCCGCACCGTTGTGGTAGACGAAGACCCGGCCGTAGCGGCGGTCGCAGAACAGGGCGCCCCCGAGGGCCCGGACGTCGGCGGGGGTCCGGATCCAGCTGGAGGTCTTCGTGTCGAATTCCCCGAGCTCCTGCAGGGCCCGGTACCCGGCTTCCGTGAGCAGATCGACCCCCATCGCCTCCGCGGCTTCCACGGCGCTTCCCGCCGGCTTGTGTTCCTTCCGGGCATCCAGGGCCTGCCGGTCATAGCAGAGGCTCCGACGCCCCGCGGGAGTCTCGGGGGAGCAGTCGCAGAAAAGGTACTCTCCCGATTTGTCGTCGCGTCCGATGACGTCGGGCTCGCCCCCGGTGCGCTCCATCTCCCCCAGGGTCTTGAAGGCCTCGGATCTACCGTGCAACCGGGCCTCCACCTCCGCCCATTCGATACCCCGGTGGCGGCCCGGGTTCTTCCGGAACCGCTCCGAGAGGGCGGTCAGCAATTCGTCCTTGTCTTCGATATTCATAAGATCCCCCTTGGCGGCCGTAGGGATGGAAATCGAGTCCGCTTCCCTGAAATATACTGGTTTCAAGCAGAGTCGGCCGTTCTATCGATCCACGTGCGGTTGACAATAATCACGGGCAACGATATTATGTAAGTAACCGTTCACTTACTTAACGGAAACGTACGTCGATCGGCTGGAAAACGCGCGCGCGTTGCGGCGCGGAAGCGACGGCGGCGGTAGGGAACGGCCGGAGGATCGTATGGATTTTCAAGGTAAGCGGGCGCTGATCACGGGGGCGAGCATGGGGCTCGGGAAGGCCCTGGCGGAGGAATGTGCCCGTCGAGGGATGGATCTCTTCCTCGTGGCCCTGCCGGACAGCGGACTGCCCGTCCTGGCCGGGGAACTCGCGGGGGAGTTCGGGGTCGAAACCGCCTGGCTCGAGGGCGACCTGACCGAGGCCTCCACCCTGGAACGGCTCCGAGACCGGGTCGAGGAGGAAGGCCTGGACATCGACCTTCTGATCAACAACGCGGGAATCGGCACCCCGGGGCACTTCCTGGACCACTCCCTGGAGTACCACGAGGCCACCATCGAACTGAACGCCCTGGCCCTGGTCCGCCTGGTCCGCCTCTTCCTGCCGGACCTGAGGCGCCGGAATGCGTCCATCCTGAACGTGGCCAGCCTGGGAGCCTTCTTCCCGATGCCGACCATGCCCATCTACGCGGCCACCAAGAGCTTTGTCCTCCACTTCAGCCTGGCCCTCCGGGAGGAGCTGGGCGGCACCGTCGGCGTCAGCGTCCTCTGCCCGAACGCCATCCGGACCACCCCGGACGTCAACCGGTACATCGACAACCTGGGTCCCCTCGCCCGCCGGGCCTGCTTCACCCCCGAGTGCATCGCACGGTCGACCCTGGACGGGGTCGCCAGGAACCGGGCGGTCATCGTCCCCGGGGCGGTCAACCGCGTCATCGCCTTCATCTCCCAGGTCGTCCCCCGGGCCCTGATCAACCGGACGATCCGGCACTACTGGGGCACCTTCCTCCGCTGCGGCTGCGGCAAGCTCGCGCCCGCGGGCGGGGGAGCAGACCATGTTTGATCCCGCCGTCCCGGGGGTCGGCGGGCGGGCCCCCGTCGCCATCCTGTATTTTTCCGGCGTCGGCGGCACCGAGGTGGCCGCCCGCCTCCTGGGCAGGCTGGCGGGTCCAGATACTCCCTGCGAGGTCCTGTCCGTCGAGGATCCCCGTGCTGCCCGGCGGGCCGCCGAGCCGGGACTCCTGGTCCTCTGCTACCCGACCTACTTCCTGAAGCCCGCTCCGGTCATGCTGGACTTCCTGCGGGGCATCCCGCGGGGCCGGGGCGACCGGCAGGCGGTACTCGTGACCACCTACGAACTCTACACCGGCGACTCGAACCGCCGGGCCGCCCTGATTCTCCGGGACCGGGGCATCCCCGTCGTGGGCTCCTACGCCCTCCGTGCCCCCGGGACCGACGTGACCTGCGTAGTCCCGGACAGGCTCTGCGGTTGGCTTTACCGCTTCGAGCGGGCCTTCCCCCGAAAGGCCGCGAAGATCGCCCGGCGCATAGCGGAATTCTCCGCGGCCCCGCCCACCGCCGGACGGATCCCCGCCCCGAAGTGGTACACCCCCCTGGCCTGGGTCCTCCAGGTCCTGGCACTGGACGGGTTCATCCGAATGCGGGATAGCTTCGCGGTGTTGACGGACCGGTGCGATTCCTGCGGCCTCTGCGTCCGGGACTGCCCCCATGGCGCGTGGCGGAAGACCCAGGGGGGCCCCGAGCATTCCGGGGAACTCTGCGACCTCTGCACCCGGTGCATTCATCGCTGCCCCCGGAAAGCCCTGGTCCTCGTCCGGAGGCTCCGGGACAACCGGCGGCTCGACCCCGCCCTGTACGGCGCGCTCGGCCGGGAAGCCTTCGAGGCCTGCGCCGGGTTCGGGAAGGACGGGCGCCGGGCCGCCGGACTCGTGCCGGAGACGGGAGGTTCGCCGTGAACCCTCGCGCCGCCCCGAAGCGGATGGGCCGCCCGGTCCGCAGGCCCGGGGAGCCCTCCACCCGGGACCGGATCCTGGGCGCCGCGATCCGGCTCTTCTCCGAGAACGGGTACGAGGGCACCTCGATCAAGGAGATCACCCGGGCGGTGAACCTTACCGAGAGCGCCTTCTACCGCCATTTCAAGGGCAAGGATGAACTCCTGGCGGAAATCATCGCCGCCGTCGAGGGGATGGTACATCAACCCCTCCCCGGCCCCGAGGGACAGCCCGCCGGCGGAGCCTCCGTCTTTCGTCACCTATTCGAGATCCCCGCGGACGCCTTCGGGAATAACCCCGTAGCCCTTCATGTGTGCCGATTCTTCTTCATGGAATGCCCCCGGAACGAGCGCATCCGCGCCTACCTGAAACGGGCGATGGAACAACTTGCCGACTTGGAGGTCGGCCGGATCCTGGAGGAAGAGATCGAGGCGGGCAGGATCCTGCCCTGCGACGTCCGGGAAGTCTCGCGCCTCGTCAACGTGCTCCGCTACCAATGGTGCTACCAGGTCGCGATCCTGGATTGGGACGAGGGGTACGACCCGGAGAAAAGCAAGCGGGACCTCGACCCGGTGATCCGGTTTTTCGAGGGACTCTACAGCCCCGGAGAACAAAAAACGAGGCAGGATGTAAGCCGTGCCTTGTCACAAAGGGAGGAATGAAATGAGCAGTGTCCTATATTACTATAGCGCCACCGGTAATTGCCTTGAACTTTCCCGGCGGCTCGCGGAGGCGATCGGCGGAACCCGGTTGTCTCCCCTGGCGAAGTTTCGGAACCAAACTCTGAAGGTGGAGCGCTCCTCCCACGCAGGATTCGTGTTCCCGGTTTATGCCTGGGGCCCGCCGCGGAGCGTGGAAGAATTTTTCGCCCGGATAGACCTTAGCGACGTCGGATACATCTACGCGGTGGCATGCTGCGGGGGTACGGCCTGCAACACCCTCCCCATGGTCGACCGGCTGCTCCGCTCCAAGGGCCGCGGTCTGGACGCCGGGTTTATCGTGCGCGCCCCGGGCTATGTCGAAGTAGATCCCCAGGATCCCCAGGCCGGCCTCATAGAATTTGTACGTCTTCGGTCCGGCCCCGTCGCGCGACCCGTGGAAGAACGCCTGCCGGAAATTGTCCGGGCGGTTCAGGAGAGGAGGAAATCTCCCCCGGAGCGCGGAGCCTGGTTCGGCTCGGCGGTGGGCGGCTTTCTGCATCGCGCTTCCCTCGGGCAGATGCGGAAGCTCGATAGCAGGTACCGAGTATCGGAAGCGTGCGATGGCTGCGGGATTTGTGTCAGGACCTGTCCGCGGGAAAACATCCGGCTTGAGGGGAATCGGCCTCTCTGGAACCACGATTGCGACGCCTGCGGCGCCTGCGCGACCTGGTGTCCGAAACAAGCGATCACCCAAAACACCGCCGTAGCCGCTGCGGGCCGACACCATGCGGGGGTGTCGCTGGGCGACATGCTTCTACGAGCATGAGTTCGCCCGCGAAAAGCCCGGAATCCGGCCGCGGATCGCCGTCCCCCCCAGCCGGCTGCAATTAACCGGGAAAACCAAAATTTAGGAGCAAGTCATGGATCACGCCACCTTCGAGGAAAACCTGGAGCGGAACCCCCTGCGCATGTGGGTCCGCGAGCGATACGAAGTGAAACCCCTCCGGGACGCGGCTCCCCCGGGCAGGATCGGCCGGGCCCTGCATTACTGCTGCCGCAACGGGACCGGGACCGCCCTCCTGCACAGGTACTTTTCCCCCGGACGGACGGCGGCGGTGGATCCCGACGCGGCGATGGTGGACCGGGCCCGGGAACGGGTCGCAGGCCTGCCCGTCGACCTGTCCGTCGGATCCCTGACCCGCCTGGCCTTCGCGGACGCGAGCTTTGACGCGGTCTTTGTCCTGGGGGAACTGCACAACTACCCCGAGTGGCGGGACTGCGTGGCGGAGATCTCCCGGGTCACCCGGCCCGGGGGCCTTTTCCTCATCGAGGAGCTCTCCGTGGAATCCTTCGAATACGGCCTGGGCAGGTACTTCCGGGACCGGACCGAGCACGACTACGGATCCATGCTCCGGCTGGACGAGTTCGTCGACCTCGTCCGGTCCTCGGGGTTCGAGATTCTCCGGCTCCGGAAGCCCGTGCCCTTCGGTCTGTTCCGGTACTTCGTCCTGGCGGCCCGGAAAACGGGAGCGGCGCGGTGACCGGCTATATGCTCCCCGCGGATCCGTACTATAGTGGGCGGCATGCGGGGACTTGAAGCCGAATTCCTGCTCGATCCCGGAATCCGTTTCCTCAACCACGGCTCCTTCGGAGCCTGCCCGCGGCGGGTGTTCGCGTCCTACAGGCGCTGGCAGCTCCGCCTGGAGCGCCAGCCGGTCCTCTTCCTGGACCGGGAGCACGAGGGCCTGCTGCGCCGCGCCCGGGCCGCCCTGGGCGCCTATCTGAACGCCGATCCCGACGACCTTGCCTTCGTCCCGAACGCCACCCACGGGGTCAACCTCGCCGCGGCCGGTCTGGACCTGGGGCCCGGGGACGAGGTGCTGGCCACGGACCACGAGTACGGGGCCTGCGACTTCGCCTGGCAGGACCTCTGCGGCCGCAGGGGAGCCGTCTACCTGCGCAGGCCGATCGGTCCGCCCTCCCGAAGCCGCGCCGAACTGGCGGAGGCCCTGTGGGCCGGCGTGACGCCCCGCACCCGGGCGATCTTCCTGAGCCACATCTCCTCCCCCACCGCCCTGCGCCTGCCGGTGGAGGAGATCTGCCGACGGGCCCGGGCTTCCGGCATCGTGACCGTGATCGACGGAGCCCACGCCCCCGGCCAGATCCCCCTGGACCTGACGGGCCTGGGCGCGGACTTCTACACCGGGAACTGCCACAAGTGGATGATGGCGCCGAAGGGGTCCGCGTTCCTCCACGTCCGGCGGGAGCTCCAGGACAGGGTCCGGGCCCTCGTCGTGAGCTGGGGCTACCGGAAGCCTCCGGGAACCGGTTCCGGATCGAGGTTCCTGGACCTCCTGCAGTGGAGCGGAACCTACGATCCCGCGGCCTACCTGGCCGTGCCCGACGCGATCCGGTTCCAGGCCCGGCACGGCTGGGATTCGGTGCGCTCGGAGTGCCATGACCTGCTGCGGCGGACCCTGGAGCGGATCGCCGACCTGAGCGGCCTGGAGCCCGCCTACCCCCCGGACTCGGACGCCTTCGCCCAGATGGCGGTGACCCCCCTGCCGGAGTCCCTCGACCTTGCGGAGGCCAAGGCCCGGCTCTACGACGAGTACCGGGTGGAGGTTCCGCTGATCCTGTGGGGGGATCGGAAGTTCGTCCGCGTTTCGATCCAGGGATACAACACCGAAGCGGACGCCGACGCACTGCTGGCCGGACTCCGCGGAGTCCTGCGGACTTCCCGAGTGAGCGGATCGTCCCCCGCCCGGGGCCCCGGCTCCGCGAGGTCCTAGGGGGCGGGGGTCCCCGTCCGCCTTCCCCGCCCGTACCACGGGCGCATCAGGCCGGATCCCTCATTTCATGAACAGGTTCGTCAACCTTCGGGTCGTAGCCGCAAGCCCGACCGCGATCATCGCGGCGAAATAGAGGACGTGCCGGAGTATCGATCCGTCGAACTGCCCCAGGGTAAGGCCGCGGATCAGCTCGATCCCGTGCCAGAGGGGGAAGGCCTGGATGATCCATCGGATGTACTCGGGGTACACGGTGATGGGGTAGAAGGTGGCGGAGAACAGGAACATCGGCAGCATGAAGAAATTGATCCAATCCATCTGCTGGAAGGTGGTCATGTAGGAGGTGAGGGCCATGCCGCAGGCGGAAAAGCCGAAGGCGATCAGCAGGGAAGCGGGCACGGCCAGGATGCCCCAGGCGCTCGGGACCAGGCCCAGGGCGACCATGACCGCCAGGAAGGCCAGGGCGTAGACCAGTCCGCGCAGGAGTGCGTAGAGGATCTCGCCCAGGGCTATGTCGAGGGTACCGAGGGACGTCGCGATCATGCCCTCGTAGAGCCGGGCGAAGCGCATCTTGAAGAACACGTTCCAGGTCGAGTCGTAGATGGCCCCGTTCATGGCCGACGTGGCCAGCAGGGCCGGGGCCAGGAAGGCCGCGTAGCTCACCGGCCGCCCCAGCGGCCCGGTCACCTCGCCCACCAGGGTCCCCAGGCCCAGCCCGAAGGCCAGGAGATAGAACACGGGCTCGAAAAAGCCGGAGACCACGACGAACCACGCGGACGTCTTCAGGGCGTACAAGGCCCGGAGGACGACGGTGTGCGGACGCCCGGCGTAGATCCGCCGCATCATTTGGACAACCTCCGGCGGAAGGATCTCCACGAAAGACCGAGGCCGACGCCCAGCATCCCCGCGATGTACGCGACGTGGACAAGCGTCAGCCAGACCGGTTCGGACATGCCGTACGCGGCCGCGCGCCCCAACTGCGTCCCGTGCCACAGGGGGGATATCCAGCCCAGCCACCGCAGCCAGATCGGCAGCCCTTCCAGGGGAAAGAAGGTACCCGAGAACAGGAACATCGGTGTGATGATGAGCCGGTTGATGATCGGGAACCAGCCGTCGTCCTCCTCCAGGTTCGCCGCCACCGCCATGATCACGGAGCCGAACGCCAAGCCGGACAGGACGGCGGCCGGCATGGCCAAGAAACCATAGCCGGAGGGGGAAGCTCCGAAGGCCGCCAGACAGCACCAGAACACGGCCACGGTAAAAACGATCCGGAACCCCGCGGCAAGGAGGACGCCGTTCACCACTTGCCGGGCGTCGATCGGAGTCGCGTTCATGGCCCAGAACTCCCGCGTCCACTTGAAGCCCCCCATGACCGGATACGAGCATTCCTCGAACGCCACGGTGAGGGCGGCGCTCACCAGGAGGGCCGGTCCGACGAAGACCAGGTATCCCACGCCCCCGATGCCCGGGGCTCCGGCGTTCGAGTCGATGTAGGAGCCGATGCCCACGCCCAACGCGAACAGGTAGAGGACGGGGTTGAACACGCTGCCGGCGATGATGGAACCCAGGTATGCCCGCATCGTCCGCAGGCGATGCTCCGTCACGTACCAGGTTCCGTAAGCCATGCTCCGGGCGCTTCGGCGCCGCCCGAAGTAGGCCGACGCGCCGGCGTGTACACTGATCGCGTCGCTCATTCGATCAGGCTCCGGCCGGTCAGCCTGAGGAACACGTCCTCGAGGCTGGAGCGGCGGACCAGGGAGGTCAGGGGACGGAGGCCTCGTTCCACGATGCGGGCAAGGTCCTCCTCGCCCGTGTCGGTGTAGATGAGAATTCGATCAGGCAGAACCTCGATGCGATCGCCGAATCCCGCCAGCTGTCCGGCCAGGACGGCGTTTCTGTCCGAACCGAAGCGGAGCTCCACCACTTCGCGGCTCGAATACTCCCGGATGAGCCGGGCGGGGGTTCCCTCCGCCATGATCTTCCCCTTGTCCATGACGATGAGCCGGTCGCAGAGCTGCTCCGCCTCGTCCATGTAGTGGGTGGTTATCACCAGGGTGACCCCGGCTTCCTTCAATCGGAACAGCCGGTCCCAGAGTATGTGCCGGGCCTGGGGATCGAGCCCCGTCGTCGGTTCGTCCAGCAGGAGGATATCGGGCTCGTTTATCAAGGCCCGGGCGATGGTGAGCCGCCGCTTCATGCCGCCGGAAAGGGTGTCCACCTTGGCCTTGGCCTTTTCCGTCAACTGGACGAACTCGATCAGTTCGTCCGCCTTGGGCCCCAGGAATTTCATGGGCAGGCCGAAGTAGCGTCCGTAGACGACGAGGTTGTCCCGGACCCGGATCTCGACGTCCAGATTGTCCTGCTGGGGCACGACCCCCAGGTGGCCGCGTATATCCGGTCCGTGCTCGTTGGGATCCAACCCGAGGATGGAGAGCTCCCCGCCCGTCCGCCTCGACACGCTGGCTATCATGCGCATGGTCGTAGACTTGCCCGCGCCGTTGGGACCCAGGAGGCCGAAGGCTTCGCCCTTCCGGACCTCGAAATCCACGGAGTCCACCGCCCGGACCTCGCCGAAATCCTTGGTGAGCCCCCGGGCTTTGATCATTATGCCGTTAGGATTGTCCACCCGCACAGGATCCCGATTTGAGGTCCGATTGTAAAGCCGTGCGTGGTCCGCCCCGGGCCTATCAGGAATCCGTCCGGCCGCCCTTCCCCCGCCCGGCCTCGTACAGGCCGATCCAGTCCCGGACGCTCATCTTCCCCAAGAGCCGGGCTATCAGGTCGTGGGGGATCTCGTCGTAGTACTTGAACCGGACGCAGCTCTTCCCCATGTCGACCTTGTGCCTTGAAACCTTCGAGTACTCGATCTTGAACCACTCGAGCAGGTCCGGCCGGGCGTACATACCCATGTGGTAGAAGTTGATGGAACCCTTCTGGGCGGCCAGGGCCAGGAAGGGCAAGGGATCCTTGGGGTTACAGTGGTAGCCCGCGGGGTACAGGGAGTGGGGAACCACGTAGCCGATCATCCCGTATTGGATTCGTTCCTCCAGGCCCTCCGGCAGTTTTTCAAGGATGGTCTGCCGGAGTTTTTGATACGGCTCCTTCTGATCGGAAGGCAGGGAATGCAGGTACTCCTCGACCGTCATGACCCCTCCTCGGAACGCGAGTCGATGCATTAAAATATATTACTATTTTGATAATATTCAATTCCCGTACGGACCCGGACGTTCCGGTACGGCGCCCAGCCGGATCACGTAGCCCGCCGGCCTCTCCGGGTTCCGGTCGATTCGCCCCCCGGCCTGCTGGGCCAGGAGGGTGACCAGCTGGAGGCCCAGGGTTTTCGGATTCTCCAGGGACAGGTCCGCCGGGAGGCCGGGGCCGTCGTCGGAATACTTCAGGCTCCACCCGGATTCCCCGTCCGGGCGGATCTCCAGTTCCATGGCGCAGCCTCCCCGGCCCCGGGCGGCGTATTTCAGGGAGTTCGTGATGAGCTCGTTCAACGCGAGACCCAGGGGGATGGCCCGATCCATGCCCAGGGAGAGGGGTTCCCCGGAGACGGCAAACCGGGACGCCCCCGCGGATTCCGCGTACGAGGAGATGAGGCTGCCCGCCAGGGATCGGGCGTAGTCCGCGAGGTCGATGTCCGCCAGGTTGCGCTCCTCGTAGACCTCCGCGTGCACCAGGGCCATACTCCGGATCCGGTTCTCGCTGTCCCGGAGGGCCGCCCGGGCCCGCTCATCCTCCACGGTACCGGCCTGGAGGCTCAGGAGGCTCGCGGTCACCTGGAAGTTGTTCTTGACCCGGTGATGCACCTCCCGGAGCAGGGTCTCCTTCTCGCGGAGGGAGGCGGCCAGGCGGTCCTCGCTCTGGCGCACCTTGCCGTACGCCAACGCGATGACCGCCAGGGAGCCGGCCAGGACCACCGCGACGGTGCCCAGGCCGACGGTGATCCAGAAGGCCGCGGGGTCCCGTTCCCGCAGGGAAAGGGGGCGGTACTCGAACCGTACGTCCGGGGGGAAGCGGCCGGCGGGGATCCGGAACCGTCGGAGCTGTCGCCAGTCCAGGACTACGGGAGTGGCGGGCACGTCGCTGACCGGGATGGCTCCGGGGCTCTCGCCCCGCAGGATGCGCAGGGCCATGCGGCCCGCCTCCCGGCCCTGGTCGAGACCGGAGGTCAGGGCGCCTCCCACGATCCCGTGGCCCAGGAAGAAGTCCCAGATGGCGAATACGGGACCCGAGGCTGCGGCGCCGACCCGGGACGCCACGTCCCGCGCGGACAGGACCTCGCCGGCCCCGTCCCGGGCGTACGCCAAGAGGAATACCGCCGTCGTATCCGGCAGCCCGACCGCCGTCCGCAAAACTTCCCGGAACGGGACGTCCGGGAAGGAGGTTATCGGCAGGGGAAAGTGCATGGACTCCGCGGTCATGAGGAGCTCGTGCAGGGTCTTCGGTCCCGTGGTGGTCCGGTCCGAGAGGACTTTGACTTCCCGGGTCTCCGGGAAGAGCTCCAGGATCAGGCGGAGGGTGGACTCGTAATCGATCCGCTCCACCACCCCGGTGACCCGGTTCCGCACCCGGGCGATGGACGTCGCGGAGAAATCGTTCACCCCTATGAAGATCCAGGGTACGGGGCCGAAGATCCCGTCCCCGTGTTCCAGCATGAACTCGAAGGCGTCGTTGTCCGAGACCAGCACCAGATCCGGCGGAAATCCCGAGTACCGGCGCGAAAGGTAGCCCGCGAAAGCCTCCGCCCGGCCCTCGTCCCAGGCCCGCTTGGCGTCCAGGAACTCGGACTTGACCTGGCAGGACAGGTCCCGGGCCTCCTCGAGTTCCTCGTTGATCCCCTGGTTGATCAGGCGGGTCCACTCGTAGTCGTTCTGGTAGGAATGGAGGACCAGGACCTCCTTGGGCGAGCCCTGGGCCCCCGCGTGATACGGCAGGAGGAGGGCCAACAGTGCGGGAATCGCGGCGCGCCGGATCATGACGACAGTGTAAAGCCTCCCGGGCGGACGGTCAAAGGGCCCTGCTCACTCCAGGGCCGCCCGGGCGGCTTCCCGGATCTCCGCCCACACCGGCCCCAGCGAGGCCGCCAGGCGCACCGCCTCCGCGAGGCTCTCGTCCTTGGCCATCCCCTTGCCCGCGATGTCGAAGGCCGTGCCGTGGTCCACGCTGGTGCGGATGACCGGGAGGCCCACGGTGACGTTGATCCCTTCGTCGAAGTACAGGGTCTTGAAGACCCCGTGCCCCTGGTCGTGGTACATCGCCACCAGGAAACGGTAGATTCCCCGGGCCGCCCGGGGGAAAAGGACGTCCGCGGGCAGGGGGCCCTCCACGGGGATGCCCTCCGCCCGGGCCCGCTCCACCGCGGGGAGGATGGAATCGATCTCCTCGGTGCCGAAGAGGCCGCCCTCCCCGGCGTGGGGGTTGAGGCCCGCCACGGCGACGGTCTCCCCTCCCCGGCCCAGGGCCCGGGCCAGGAGGTGGGCCAGGCGGATCTGCGCGTAGACCCGGTTCTCGTCGATCAGGTCCAGGGCCCGGCGCAGGGATACGTGGGTGGTGGCGTGGAAGACGAAGGTGCCCCGGGCGGAGAGGACCAGGGAGTAGTTCTTGACCCCGAAGCCCTCGGCCAGAAGCTCCGTATGTCCGGGGTAGGAGAATCCCGCGGCGTGCATGGCCGCCTTGTTGAGAGGGGCCGTGACGATCCCCGCCACCCGACCCGCCTTGGCCAGGTCCACCGCGGCCTTCACGAACTCCACCGCCCCCCGGCCCGCCTCGGCGGAGAGCTTCCCGGGCACCACCCCCGAAAGGGGGGAGCCGGGCTGATAGAGGGGGATGCCTCCGAACTCCGGGGTCCCCGGCCCCAGGCCCTCCATCTCGCGGGGGGAAACCGGGACGAAACTCGGCCGGCCGGCCGCCGGCAGCGATTCCAGGGCCGCCGCCATGGAGGCCCGGTCCCCGATCATCAGGGGCCGGCAGGTCTCCCAGAGCCCCGGCCGGGCCAGGGTCTTTGCGCAGATCTCCGGGCCGATCCCCGCGGCGTCCCCCATGGTCAGGGCCAGGAAGGGCCGGCCGCTCACGGTTCCGCCCTCGTGCAGGTCGAAAGAAGGGCCGCGGCCTTTTCCAGGGCGTCGGGCGCCCCGAAGCCCCCGGCCTTAGTCACCAGGAAGAGACCCGGGCGCTCGCCGCCCCGGACCGCGCAGAGGGGAATCCCGGGGGACACCTCCCCCAGGAGGTCCACGGCCCGGGAGCCCAGGGCGGACAACAGGGCGCGGGCCACGTCGCCCCCCGTGGCGGCCACCCCCGGGTCCGGAACATCCCGGATCGCGGCCCGGACAGCCCCGGCCAGGGCCCGTGCCAGGGCCGCGGCCACCTCCGCCCCGGAAAGGCCCCGGCCGGCTCCCAGGGCCTGGGCGGCTTCCACGTCCGACCGATCACCGGGTGTGGCGATCAGGACCTTCCCGCCCGTTTGCAGGGCCTCCCGGGCCCGGAGTCCCAGGGCCTCGGCCGCGGCCTCCGCCTCTGCGGGGGAGCGGGCCTCCAGGATCTCCGCGGGATCCAGCCGGAATTCCCGGGCCCCCGCCTCGATCAGGGTCCGGGCCTGGACCCGAGCCGCGGGGTTCACGGACCCGACCGCCAGGACCACCGGCCGCGTGCGGGCGTCCGGACGGACGGAAACCGAGCCGGCCGATCCCGCCGCGGCGCCCCCGGGACGGCCTCGGCCCGCCCGGTCGGCGAGGATTTCCGCCGCCGGCAGGGCCAGGCCCGCGGAGCCCGCGAGGATCACCCCGGACCCCAGGGACAGGGCGGCCCGCGCCAACAGGGCCAGGTCCGCCTCGCCCCCGGCGTCGCAGACCGCTATCCCCCCTCCCGCACGGCGGAAATCCTCCAGGGCCGAACGGACGGCGGCCTCGCCCCCGTCCAGGACGGAACGGCCGAGCTCCCGGACCGGTCGCCGGCTCTGACCCACGATGTAGGCGGCTATCCGACTCTCCTTGACCGGGTTCACCGGATCCCGGGACAGGGCCGTCTCGGCCACGGGCACCCCGTCCACCCGGAGGATACCGTCCCGGACGATCCGCTTGTTGGCCGGGAAGGCGGGGCAGAGGACCGCGAGGTCCGCCCCGGATGCGTCCATTACCGCGTCCAACTCCCGGCCCGCGGGCCCCCGGAGGGTGGAGTCGATCTTCTTGTAGACCGGCAAGTAACCAGCCGCCGCCAGGACGCCGGCGGCCTTGCGGACAGCGGCGTAAGCCGCCGCCGGGTCCAGGGGCCGGGAATCCGTGTTGACCACCAGGGCGTCGGATCCCTCGATATCCTCGGGGGCCCAATCCCCGAAAAGGGAACGGGTCCGCAGGCCCGCCCGGGCGAACTGGGCCCCCGTATCCCCGGCTCCCGTAAGGTCGTCCGCGATCACCGCGTATTTCATGGATGCCTCCGCCATGGGTCGGATCCTGGCACAGGATTCCGGGTGCGTCAAACGGAAAATCCGGCGCTACGCTACACCTGCACCGGTCCGCCCTCTGCGCCCGGCCCGGACACCCGGCCCCGCAACCATGCCCGTACCCAGAACGCCGCGTAGACCGCCAGCATCTTGTCGATCAGGTTGGTCGGGATCCGTGCCCAGAAGTTGGCGGTGAACAGGGACAGCCCCGTCTCGGTGAACGCCGAGACGATGTTGTCGATCTGGACCCCCGTGTCCCCGGAAAAGACCAGGTTGGCGATGAAGCCTCCCAGCAAGGCGTTGGCCAGGGTGACCAGGACCACCGCCGTCGTCGCGTGCCAGCCCTGCGAGAAGGCCCCTCTCCGGGACATGAGGCCCACGATCAGGCCCGTGGCCATGTTGCAGGCCGCGAAGGGCCAGTAGTAGCCCGTCATTCCGTAGATCGGCTCCATCCCCAGGTTCGTGGCCAGGCCGATTCCCAGGCCCGCCCAGGGGCCCAGGACCGCCCCTCCGACGGCGGTGAAGATGGAGTCCAGAAAGAGGGGCGACTTGAGGACCACGTTGTTGGTCCAGGAGAAGCCCAGGTTGAGGAGGGAGAGGGTAAGGACCGCGGCCGCCGCTGCCGGGAAGCCCGGGCGTTCGATGCGGTCGAAGGGAAAAATCCTATTTCTCATGAATCCAGTATATACTATTCCCAAAATGATCCGGAAATTTTCGCCCTACCTTTCCACCTACTCCAACGGCATCCTGATCATCCTGATCCTTTTCTCCTTCCTGGGCATGACGGCCCTGATCTCCCGGTCCCGGAGGGAGACCACCGGCAAGCTCCTGGCCATGGACGAGCTTTTGGCCATGGAGGCCCCCGCCCCCTCGGACTGGCGGAGCGTCCCGGATGCCCTGTCCGGATCCCACCCCGGCCCCGCGGGCAGGGAGCTGGACCGACTCCTGGGGGTGTACCGTACCGCGGTCGCCCTCCTGCCGGATTCCCGTTCGGATCCCGGCTACGCCGAGGCGGAGATCCGCGTCCGCCGACTCCTCTACCGGGTTAGCAAGTCCTACACCGAGCTTCTGCGCCAGCGGGAAGCCTCCTTCGACTCCCTCTTCTACTTCCTGGCCGTCGGGATCCTGGTCCAATCCTTCGCCTTCCTCCTGTCCCTGTACCAGGTTCGGGTGGCCCGGGAGGAGTTGGTCCGCCAGGACCAACTGTTCAACCTGGTCCAGAAGGTCCGGGAGGAGGAGCGGCGGGGACTCGCCTCCTAACTCCACGACTCGATCCTCCAGGACCTGGGGAGCCTGGGACTCCGGCCCGCCCTCCGGGACGATCCCGAAGGCCAGGCCCTCCTGTCCGGGAGCATCGACAGGCTGCGACGGGTGACCTACGGGCTGGCGCCCCTGCACCTGGACCAGGCGGGCTTGGCCGCCTCGGTGCGGGAACTCGCGGCGGAACACCTTCGCCGGGGCGGCCCCCCGGTGGACATCGAGGAGCTGGGCTGGGACGAGTCCCGGCTGGATCCCGATACCCGCCTGGTCCTCTACCGGGCCGTCCAGGAAGGCCTGGCCAACATCCGAAAGTACGCCGGGGCGGGCAAGGTCGAGCTCCGGCTGGTGGGCTCCCACCCCTACCTCATCCTGAGCCTCCGGGACGACGGCCGGGGCTTCGATCCCCGTTCCCGGGGCGGCCCGACCTCCCCGGGGGGCGGCGGCCTGGGCCTTGCCCTCCTGGAGCGCCAGGTCCGAAGCCTGGGCGGCGAGTACTCCCTGGAGTCCCGGCCGGGAGCCGGGACCCGCCTTCAGATCCGGTGCGAACCCGGAAAGGAGCGACCATGGACCCCATCCGCGTCCACGTGATCGACGACCATGCCCTCTTCCGACGGGGAATCCTGGAGATCCTGTCCAAGTGGCCCGAAGTCCGGTCCGCCGGGGAGTCCGAAACCGTGGACACCTTCCTGGATTCGCCCATGAACCAGGCCGTGGACCTCCTGCTCCTGGACCTGAGCATGGGGGAGGGACTCAACCTGGACCGCCTGCCCGAGATCCGGGCCCGGCTCCCGGAGCTCCGGGTGATCGCCCTGACCATGCACAACAAGCCCGTGCTGGTGAAGAAGACCGTCAACGCCGGGGTCCAGGGCTACGTGGTCAAGCAGTCCCCTCCGGAGGTCCTACGGGCCGCCGTCCGCCGCGTCTCCGAAGGCGGCCGCTACCTGGACCCCGAGCTCTCCGAGAGCCTCTACCAGCTGATCCTGGATCCCAGCCGCGACGACGCCTCCGGCTACGCGGCCCTGACCCCCCGGGAACAGGAGATCTTCCGCCTCCTGGCCGAGGGCCTCTCGGCGGAGCTGATCTCCCGAAAACTCTTCATCAGCAAGAAGACCGCGGAAAACCACCGCTTCCGGATCATGCAGAAGCTGGGCCTAACATCCATCGCCGAGCTCGTGTCGTACGCCGACGAGCTAGGGGTGATCTGAGGGCGCCCGCCTAAAATGAGTCTTTCTCCTATGGCTTCCGGGCACGACCCGGGTGTAGCATGATCCCGGCGGTCGACGCCCAGAGAAAAACCATCCGAAAGATGATACAAAACGATTGGAAAAAGTCCTTCACCCGGCCATGATTCAGAACGGCGCGGCGGACACCCCGGGTGTTTCGCCGCGCCCTCTTTTTGTCGGGGGACAGACGGAACCGAACTCTGCGCTCCAGATACTCAGGACTCCTTCAGCGTCGCAGCCAGGACCGCGGCCAGGGCGAGCAAGGCGCACGCCGCGGCCAGGGAGACCGTGAACGAACCGTCCCGGGTCCGGAGCGCCTCCATCAGGAACACGAACACCACCGAGGCCTGCCCGAAAAGCTGTACGAGGCCGTTCGAGGTTCCCTCCGGCGTCGGCAACGCGGCCTCCGAGGCGTACTGCATCCCCGTGGGCAGGACGCCGGTCAAAAAGAAGCCGAGCGACGCGGCGGCCAGGCAGAGCCCGGCGAAAGATCGCGTCCAGGCCAACCCCGCGAGTCCCGGGATGGCGAGGGTCGTTCCGAGGAGGATGAACGGCCGGCGCCGTCCGGTCCGGTCCGAGAGGGCCGGCAGGACCACCGCGCCCGCCACGCCCGCGACAAGCAGGACGGCTCCCAGGGTACCCGCCTGCACGGGCCCGAACCCCCGGGGTCGGACGATGGCCTCGATCCAGGTTGTCACCCCGTTGAAGATTCCCAGGCCGATGAAGGCGACGGCCAGGAAGCGACGGAAGGACGGCACGGTGAAGGCGTGCCTTAGTCCGTCCAGCATGAGGGCACGCTCCGCGCCCGCGTCCTCCGAGGGCGGGAGGGGCGGCCGCTCCCGGGCGGCCAGGACGAAGACGAGGGCGCAGGCCGCGGAGACGGTCCCGTAGTACGACTGAACCCGGGGAATGCCGGACGCTTCCACCAGGGCCGGGGTCAGGACCATGCCCAAGGCCGTGCCTGTAAGGTTGGCCAGGGTGACCAAGCCCACCGCCGTGGCCCGCTCCTTGGGCGGGAACCAGAGCGCCGGAACCTTGGTCCAGGCGTTCAGGAGGAAGGGCTGGGCCGCCGCGATCCCGATGGACCCCGCGAGGGCCAGGCCGTAGTTCGCTCCTGCCAGGCCCCGAAGGATCCCGAAGGCACCCATCATCAGGGAGCCGAAGCCCACGGTCCGGTGGAAGCCCAGGGTGTCGATGGACCAGGAAACGGGTATGGACAGGGGGATGAAGGCGATCATGAAGACCATGGATAGAAGCCCGATCTTCAGGTCCGATACCCCGTAGAACGCCGCGGCAACGCCTGTCACCGGGGCGTAGGAGATCCAAAGGAGCTGGACGGTCAGGTTCACCAGCATGAACGAACCCAACACAACCCATCGATACCCGTAGACCCTGGTTTCCATGGCCGCCTTCCTCGGTATCCCTTACCGGGACCGGGAAGCATCCTACCCCGGGAGATCCCGGGTCCGATACCCCGTCAAAAGATCACGATGTCCCGGGCGTTCCCGGAGATCCTGGGGAGGAACTCGCTACCCGAGTAAGTTGGATATATTTCTCCCAAGGTATTGAAATTGGTTTCGACTTTCCCCTTCGCGTACGAAAAAGCTTCCTGGATCGTCACGTGACCATCACCGTTCAAGTCTCCTTTTTCAGCAGCCTGCAGAAAGAAGTACGTGAATACTCCGTGTCCGTATGTGGATAGCTCTAGGGATTCTTCCTGCGATCCGGCGGCGGTTACGACTATCGGATCCGAAACGCTGCCCGTCCTGAAAGCATCGCCGAACAGCGTGGAGTAATTCTTTAAAGTGGCCAGGAGCGTCGAGGTAGAACTTCCGTTGGTATAATCCGGATCCGCTGCATCGGTGGTTCCTGTATTGGTAACGGATACTAATCCACCAGAATAACAAGTATCTAAGATCGCGACTTTGTTCCTGCACGAAAAAGCTTGCAACGCTGAAAGAATTTCACCAGAAGAAATACAACTTGAGTATTCTGTTTCTCCTTCTCCATCGAAAGTCGTATCTGTTGGGCATATATAGGTATTCCCATCGGAATCAAAGGTTCCGTGACCGGAAAAATACACAAGAATCGAAGAGTCGGATTGGACATCCGGGTTGTTAGCCAGATCCATTATATCTTGAAGAAACTGGTCACGGGTCACTTTAGGCTCCCTGATGACTATAACCGACCATCCGGCAGCCTCAAGTGCAGCTTTCATGAAAATGGCATCATCGTCAGTATAGTTCAAATCTGTCGCGTTATCGTAGTTTTGTGCCCCGTACACCAGGGCATACCTCGTGGCCGTGATCTCGAAGGAGCAGGAGGAGAGGGTGAACAGTGGACAGGTAAGGGTGAACAGAAGGATCTGAAACAGGCGCTTTCCGGACCGCTTCGGGCGCGTCATTCGGAGGCTCCCGGGACGGCCGCCCCGGACCGCCGGCCCGGCGGCAGGACGTAGCCTGCACCCAGCCCCGCGGAAAAGGACCGGGCCCCGGGGCGGAAGATCCAGGAGAGGGGCAGGACGGCCCGCCAGCCCCCGTTCCCGGACTTGGTGAAATCCGCCCGGACCGTCAGGTCCGCGGAGAAGGTCGCGAAGGCCACGGTGGTTCCGGGATAGCGGGCGGCCCCGAAGGAGACCCCGCCCAGCAGGTCCAATCCGAGAGGGGCGCCGCCCTCCCGGGAGAGCACGCGCGCCCCCGCACCCAGGGCCAGGTCCCACCCGGCAAAGGAACGGTACAGGTCCCCGGCGGAACTGATCGCGGAGGGGAAGACATGGAAGTACTCCAGTTGAATCCGAAGGGGAATCCAGGCCCCCGCCCGAAGCTCGGTCCCCGTGCCGAAGGTGAAACCTCCGTGGGGCAGGACCGGGGCCAGGCCGTCCCCGGACAGGACCAGCATGGGCGCGGCCAGGACGTCGATGCTCCAGGCCGGGCGGCCGGCCGCGATTCCGCCGTCGTCGGACAGGACGCCCGCGGGCCGGGCGGAAGCCGTCTGAGCCGCGGCGCCCGACGCTAGGCAGACGAACACCGCGAGCAGGGCGACCGGCGGATGAAGCCGGGCAGCCTCGACGCCGGTCCGGGACCGGCGGGAACGGGTCATGGATTCAGTATATCGCTTCGACTACCGAAAGGCGAACTCCCCGGTCAGGATTCGGCCGTCGCTGTCAGACCTTGGGGTAGGCGGAGGCCAGGGCGGACTCCAGGCGGCCCAGGGCGCCAGCCCAGGCGGAGGGGCCCGGGGACATGAAGGAGATCCGGAAGCTGCGGCGGGTCGCCGGGTTCGAGCCGAAATGCCGACCCTCGGCCCAGGGAGGGGACGCCGGTGCGGCTTCCCGGTCCGCGGTCACCCAGAGGTTCCAGCCCGCGGAGGCGGGATCCCGGGACAGCCCCGGAAACCGCGACAGCAGGGCGTCCAGCTCAGCCCGACGGGCAGAGGCCGCGGAGGCGCAGGCGGCCAGGTGTCGGGCGTAGAGTCCCGAGCGGTAGAAGCGGTCCAGGAAGAGCTGGAGCCAGGTCGCCGGCCCCGGGTCCGACTCGGACTTGAGGTTCTCCAGCCGGGTCAGGACGGAGTCCGGGGCCGACAGGAGCCCCACCCGGATGCCCGGGGCCGTGGTCTTGGACAGGGACTTGATCCAGATGGTCCGCTCCGGGACCAGGTCCGCGAAGCGCGGGGTCGAGGACGGGTCCGTCTCGGACAGGTAGTCGTCCTCCAGGATCCAGACGTCCCGCCGCCGGGCGAGGTCCGCCAGGGCCCGCTTGCGCTCCCGGGAATACCGGAGTCCCGTGGGGTTGTGGAGGTCCGGGACGGTGTAGAAGACCCGCGGCCCGGGACCCGCGGACATCCAGAACCTGTCGAACTCCTCCGGATTCGGCCCCTCCGAGCCCAGGGGCAGGTGCCCGGAGGGGCGGAAGAGGGCCAGGGCCGCGGGGTAGGTGGGCTCCTCCGCCAGGACCACGGGACGGGCCCGGTCCCCGAAGAGCCTGCGGCAGAGCTCGAGCCCCTGCTGGGCCCCGGACAGGACCAGGAGGGACTCCTCGGGCAGGCGGTACAGCCCCGCAAGGCTCTCCCGCAGGCCGGGGACGCCCCGGACGGGAGGAGCCGAGAATACCCGCCCCCTCTCGGACTTGAGGGCCTCCGCCAGGAGGTCCCCCGCCGGGCCGTAGGGGAAGAACTCCTCGGACAGGACGGACACCGCCAGCTCGCCCTCCCGGGCCTGGCCCGATCCGGGCGGCAGGGCGAAGGACCCGGAACCCACCCGGTTTTCCGCCAGGCCCGCGGCGCTCAGGAGGTCGTAGGCTTTCTGGGCGGTGAGCTTGTTGCACCCGTACTTCCGGGCCGCCTCCCGGATGGAGGGCAGGCGTTCCCCGGGCCGCACCTCTCCCTCCTCCACGAGCCTGCGGAGATCCAGGTAGATGCGCTCGTAGAGGTGCACGGCGGGCCTAGACGGTCCCCACCCGGAAGGACCGGCGGAAGGCGGTCCTCCGGAAGCGCTCGGCCCAGACGACCAGGATCGCCATGGCCAGGCGGGGGACGGTGAGCCAGAAGACGGGGATCCCGAGGGCCGCGTAGAGGATCGTGTCCTCCAGGAGGCTGTGGGACACGGCGGCGTGGTGGTTGAAGAGGTCGGCCTCCTGCCGTTTCATCTTACCGCCCTCGATCTGCTCCATGATGACCGCCGCCCCGTAGGCGTACCCGACCAGGTTGATCACCAGCCAGAGCAGGCTGGCCGAGGCGGGCAGGCCGAAGCCCCGCATGAAGGGGGCGGCCAGGCGGGCCAGGTACTCCGCGGTGTGGAACTCCTCCAGGAGCCGCTGGGACACCAGGATCGCCACGACCAGGACGAAGATCTTGAGGACCAACCGGGCGGTCCCCAGGCCCCAGGCCGCCAGGGCCGGGGGCAAGGTCGACCAGACCGCGACGGCCTGGGGGGGAGGGGCGAAGGAGGCCGGGGCGGGGGAGCCGGGAAGGAGGAGGTTGAAGGCCCAGCCCGCGGCCAGGCCCATGCCCAGGCGCACCAGGACCATCTTGAGGGCCGAGGAGCCGGCCTTCCGCATGACCGCGGTCTCCACGATCAGGTTGTGGGCGGTCAGGCAGACGATGGCGACGATGGAGGCCTCCCGGACGGGGAGTCCCAGGACCGTGACCACGGCTATGGCGCTGTAGTTCGTGAGCAGGAATCCGCTGACCAGGGCCAGGGCCGCCTCCCCGGGAAGGCCGATCAGCCGCATGGCCGGGGCCAGGAAACGGGCCATATGGTACAGGAGCCCGCTCCAATCCAGGAGGGCCACGGCCAGGGACACGGGGATCATGATCTTGACCAGGAAAATCGCGGTGGAAAGGCCGGTTTTCACGCCGGAGCTCGCGGATCGCGCGATCCGCCGGCGGATGCTCGGTTGTTCATCCATGGGTGGGTCGAATTCTCCCGAGATCGGCATGCCGTGTCTAGTCCCGGCCCGCGTCGGGGCCGCCGAGGGCCCGGTAGAAGGCCAGGAGCTCGTCGGGGGTGAGGGCCTCCGCCCGGGCGTCCGCGGGAAAGCCCATGCCCCGGAGGATTTCCGCCGCGTCCGGGCCGGAGCGTCCCAGGGCCCGGAGGTTGTTGACCGCGGTCTTGCGTCGGGAGGAGAAGAGGGACCGCACGAAGCGCGTGAAGCCCGGGGTCCCCGCCTCCGGGGCCGCGTCGGCCCGGGGGCTCAGGAGGACCACGGAACTGGTGACCCGGGGGGCCGGCCAGAAGGAGGAGGAGCCGATGTCGAAGGCGATCCGCACCTCGCAGACCGAGCGGCACAGGACCGTGAAGGAGGCGTAGTCCTTGGTCCCCGGACCGGAGGCCATGCGCCGGGCCGCCTCCTTCTGCACCGTGAAGACCATCCGGGCGGGAGGCCGTCCGCCTTCCAGGAGGGCGGCCAGCATGGCCGCGGCCGCGTTATACGGCAGGTTCCCCAGGACCCGGTCCGGCCGGGCCTCGGCCAGGGCGGCCGCCCGGGTCCGGAGGAAGTCCCCCTCCCGCAGGCGGAAGCCGGGCAGTTCGCCGTAGATCTCCCGGAGGGCGGCGGAGAAGCCGGGGTCGATCTCGAAGGCCTCGACCCGAAAGTCCCGATCCAGGAGCTCAGCGGTCATGGCCCCCAGGCCCGGCCCGATCTCCCAGACCAAGGACTCCGGCTCGGCCTCGGCCAGGTCGGCGATCCGGCGGCGCACGTCGGGGTTCACCAGGAAGTTCTGGCCGTAGCGCTTGCGCATCCCCAGGCCCCGGGCTTCCAGGTAGGCCGCCAGGTCCCTCGGGGAATCGTAGTTCGGCCGGGAGGCGGCGCCGGGTCCGGTAGAGGTCGACATGGGGAACAGCATACACGGCCAGGGCCGCCGCCGCAACGACGCAGGCCCAGGCCCCCCGGCCGGCTCCCTCCGGGACCGTCGGGCCGGGCACCCAGGCGAAGGCCTCCATGGTCAGCCGGAGCGCCCCGTACAGGAGTCCGAGGACGGCCCGCACCGGGGCTTCCAGGATCGGCAGGGCCGCGCAAGCCCCCGCGCCCAGGAGCCCCGCCCAGATGAAGGCCGCCGTCAGGGGAGCCGCCAGGGCGGCGGCCGGAATCCCCGCCGGGTAGAGGGTCCCGAAGACGGCCAGGGTCCGGGGTCCCGCAGCCGCCTGGGCGGCCAGGGAGGCGGCCAGGGCCTTGGCCGGGACGGGGGGAACCCGGGGCAGGATCAGGTACTCGAAGGCCGGGGACAGGAGGGCCAGGCCCGCCAGGGCCAGGTAGGAGAGCTGGAAGGACAGGTCCCGCTCCACCCCGGGCCAGGCCAGGCACTGAACCAGGAAGGCCGCGGCCAGCCCGTTCGCCGCGCCCTGGGGCCTGCCCGCCAGCCGGGCGATCCCCGAGTAGGCGAACATGAGGGCGGCCCGCACCAGGGACGGCTTGGGTCCTACGAAGACCGTGAAGGCGCCGGCCAGGAGCATCGCCGCGGCCAGGGCGCCCCGCCTTCCCAGGAGGGGGGCCGCCAGGAAGGAGACCAGGGCGGCTAGGATCCCCAGGTGCTGGCCCGAGAGGGCCAGGATGTGGGCGCAGCCGGCCTTCCGGAAGGCCTCCGCCAGGTCGAGGTCCAGGTCGTCCCGGACCCCCAGGACCAGGGCCTCCAGGAGTGCCCCGCCCTCCCCTCCCGCCCGGGACAGGGCGTCCAGCAGTCCCGCCCGGATTACGGCCCTTGAATCGACCCAGCCGGAGGCGTAGCCCCGATCCTCGACGTCCTTTCCCCGGGCGAAGAGGACCCAGCCGGAGCCCTCCCGGTCCGGGACGAGCCGGCCCCGGACCCGGATCCGGGCGCCCGCGGGGACGACGGCGCACGGCCGGTCGAGGATCACGGTCAGCCTCCCTCCCGCGGAAGCCCGGACATCGGAACCCGATCCCGCGGCCCGGAGGTCCAGGGCGAGCCGACGGCCCCCCGTCCTAAGGGGGGACGAGTCCTCGGCGGCCGTACCCTCCACCCATTCCACCACCCCGGCGTTCAGGCCGAACGAAGCGGGGGCCCCCGCCTCCAGGGCGCTCCGCCGGGCCAGGAAGGCCAGGACCAGCGCCGCCGCCGCGGCCCGGAGCCGGTACGGCAACCCGCCTCGGCCGCGGGATCGGGGCGGGCCGAGGGCGGGACCCGGTACGGGGTGCGGACCGGAGGCCCGGGTGAGGCCCCGGGGCGGGGCGGAGGCCGCGAGCACGACACCGGAGAGGCCGGCACCCCGGCCCGGGCCTTGCTCCAGGGCCCGGGCCGCCCCCCAGAGGGCCAGGGCCGCCGGCAGGAACCCGGCGGGCGCCCGCCCCGGAGGCGCGAGGAAGAGGCAGGACGCGAAGACCAGGGCGCAGTCCCGCAGGGAGGAGTCGGGATGGTTCGTCACGCGGAGGATACCGCTCGGAGCGGGCCCGGGCGCTTGCGCCGGCAGGGGCGTCCGAGAAACCTGGAGGCGCCGAACGAAGGCTCGGGCGGGGAGAACGGCAGTTCCGGTTCAGCGGCCGGCGCGGAACAATCCTGATTCCGTCGCCACCAGGGGCACCCGGACGTCCCTCTCGGTGACGGGCACCAGGGGCACCACCTGGGTTTCGTAGCAGAAGCCGCAGGGGACAAAGAAACCGGATTCCCCGGCCGTACCCGTTCCCAGGGTCGCAAGGACGGAAGCCAGGAATCGATCGTAATAGCCCTTGCCCCGGCCCAGACGGCCGCCGGTCCGGTCGAAGAGGAGCCCCGGGATCAGGGCGAAGACCTTCCGGCGGCGCAGGTCCTCCAAGGCGATCGGTTCTCCCGCGGGAGGCGTCGGGATCCCCAGGGAGTCCCGGGGGAGGGATTCCCAGGACTCGTCCAGGTACGCAAAGGCGATCTCGCCGCCCTCGATGCGCGGGGCCGCGACGGCCTTGCCCGCCCGGAGAGCCGCCCGGATCACCGCGGAGGTGTCGATCTCCGAGGGCATGCTCAGGAAGGCGAGGACCAGGGAGGATTCCCGGAAGGCCTCCATATACAGGATCCGATCCGCCGCCGCGAGGCTGAGGACGATCCGGTCCCCGGGACTCACCCCCCGCAGGAGGGCCCGGGCCCAGGCTCGGGCCTCGGCCTTGCCGGGGAAGGAACCCGGGGGGCTCGGCTCAGCGGGCGGCATGGGCTTGGCGGTTCTGTTCCTCGATGTCCAGGGCGTCCCAGGGGTAGCAGATCCACCGGTCCTCGAGCTCCCGGCCGGCCAGGTAGAGCTTGACCTCCGGCGGGATCACGCCCCGCTTTTCCTTGTCCTTGTTGTGCAGGACCGCCACGGCCACGGAGGCGGGCTTGTGGGTAAGGAGCTCCCGGATGCAGTACTCCAGGGTCGTCCGGGAATCGTCCACCTCGTCCACCAGGAGGATGCGCTTGCCCGTGAGCTTGCGCTCCACCTCGTCCACCCACTGGACCTTATGGGGTGTGTCCGTGGGCTTGTTCTCGTCGTCGTAGTAGGCGATCCCCACGGCGAAGATCGGCTTCTTGATGTAGGTGCGCAGGATCCGGGCCGGGATGAAGCCCCCGGACCCGATGGCCACGATGGCGTCCGCATCGTAGCCGCTCTGCCGGATCCGCTCCGCCAGGTCCCGGATGGTCGAATGGATATCCTCGTAGGTGAACCAGTACTTCTCCATGGAGGGATGATAGACACGGCGGCCCCGGAAGCGCAAGGGCGGCCGGTGCGGGCCTGCGGCCGGACTTTGCTCCGAGCCCGGCATCCTCTAGCAGGTTGTTGAAATACTCGAGGCATTTCAACAACCTGCTATGCAATTGCTCGAGAACCTTACGGTTCTCTGCGCAATTGCGACATTAAGGAAGTGTTGAAAAAGGCTCTATAGCCTTTTTCAACACTCTTCTAGGGTTCCACGAGAAATCCGAGGTTTCCTACGGGAAACCCTTGACCCTGACGCTACGTCAGGGTTTATGGTCGGAAACAGCCCCCGAGACCGGGGCGACGGGAGGTCCCCATGGCGTACACGGTGAGCGAGCTGGCCGAGCTGGCCGGGGTGAGCGTCCGCGCGCTCCACCACTACGACCGGACGGGCCTCCTGGTCCCGGGGAGGAGGAGCCGGTCCGGCTACCGGCTCTACGGGGACGAAGAATTGAGGCGGCTTCAGCAGATCCTCCTCTTCCGGGAGCTGGACTTCCCCCTCGGGGAGATTCGGCGGATCCTGGATCGGCCCGGGTACGACCCCGCGGAGGCCCTCGAGGCCCACCGGGGGATCCTCCGGGAAAAGGGGGAGCGGATCGCCCGTCTGCTGGACCTGCTGGACCACACGATCGCGCAGATGCGAGGAGAGACGACCATGTTGACGGACAAGGAACTGTACGAGGGATTCTCGGAGGAGAGGATCGAAGCCATGAAGGAGGAGGCCCGGCGGCGCTGGGGGAGGGACCGGGTGGACGAAAGCCATCGAAGGGTGGCGGCCCTGGGCAAGGAGGAGTTCGCCCGGATCAAGGCGGCCGGAGAGGCCCTGGAGGCCCGGTTCGCCGCGGCCTTCCGGGCCGGGGAGGCCCCCGGGTCCGAGCGGACCCGGGAGATCTGCCGAGGCTGGGAGGCCCACATCGGGAACTTCTACGAGCCCGGCCCGGACATCCTGGAGGGCCTGGGGCGACTGTACGCGGAGCCCGGGCCCTTCCGGGACCGCTACGAGGCCCTGGCCCCGGGGCTGGCGGACTACCTCAAGGAGTCCCTGGCCCTCTACGCCGCCTCCCGGCGGAAGGACTGAGCCCTCCCGGCGGGCTTTCGGCCCCCGGCCGGGAGCCCGCCGCTTCGTTCCCGGGGGAAACATCAGTACCTTTCCCCCAGGAGCGATCAACCATGGAAACGACCCTGTACGAATTCAAGGCCCGGGCCGCGGACGGGAAGGACTTCGACTTCGAAGCCCTCCGGGGCCGTCCGGTGCTCATCGTAAACACCGCCAGCAAGTGCGGATTCACCCCCCAGTACGCGGGACTGGAAGCCCTGCATCAGGAATTCAAGGACCGGGGCCTCGCGGTGATCGCCGCCCCCTGCGACCAGTTCGCCCACCAGGAGCCCGGCACGGACGAGGAGGTCGTCGGCTTCTGCCGGCGCAACTTCGGGGTCACCTTCCCTATCCTGTCCAAGCTCGAGGTGAACGGCCCCGGGGCCCACCCCCTGTTCGTCTGGCTCCGGGGGAAGACCCGGGGCCTCCTGGGGGACCGGATCCGGTGGAACTTCACGAAGTTCCTGGTGTCCCGGGACGGCACGACGGTGCGCCGGTACTCCCCGGCCACGGCTCCGGAAGCCCTGGAACTGGATATCTTGTCCGCCCTGGAGGCGCAACAGTCTTCGTACCACTAGGTTTCGCCCTCGGGCCGGCCCCGGCCCCGCTTGACCTCGGACCGGGCCTTCTTTCCCGACAGGCGCCGCTCCCGGGAGGCCCGGGTCGGCTTGGTGGGCCTGCGCTCCTTGGGCCGATGGGCGGCCTTCACGATCAGGCTCTCCAGGCGGGCCAGGGCGGCGGCACGGTTCAGGACCTGGGACCTCTCGTCCTGGGCGTACACCACCAGGTCCCCCTCCGCGGTCAGCCGGCCGTCGAGGCGCTCCCGGACCCTCTCCCGCTCCGCATCGGAAAGCCCCTCCAGCTCCGCTACGCTCACCCGGGCGATGGCCTTCGTGCTGGTCTTGTTCACGTTCTGCCCTCCCGGACCGGAGGAACGGGCGAAATCGAGGCGCGCCGCCCGTTCCAGGGAGGCTCTCAGCTGTCCAAGGTTCATCATCCCTCCCGTTCCCCGGCCGGAACGGCCGCCCTGGTCTTCCGGGGAAAAATGCGCTAGAGTGACTATATCAAAAAGTCCGGAAACGGAGAAACATGAAGGTCCGGAACAACCTGGCCCAGATCACGAAGAAGTCGCTGTGCGAAGCGATCAATCTCGACATGATGTCCCGCCTGGCCCGGGACGTCTTTTCCGAGTACGACCTCCACGAGCGCACCGGCTTCCCCTCCACGGTCCCCATCACCTCCCAGCTCGCGGCCCACCACATCGTCAACGACGCCATCGCGGAAAACCGGTTCCTGCACCTGGCCGAACGGCTGATCCTCCTGGACCGGGAAGGCTACATGGGCCGCCGCTACCCGGTCCCCGGCCTGGCGGAGATCGTCAAGCAGATCCGGGTGGAGGGTTATGTCTGGGACGAGGAGGCCGAGCTCTTCATGGAGGACCCCCGGGTGCGCCGCACCCCCAACTGGGGCCGCCTCCTGGACGACGACGAGTTCCGCTTCGCCCTGCTCCGCCTGGACGTGGCCAACAACTCCAAGATGGTCCAGACCCACGGGGACAGCGCGATGCGGGGCGCCCTGGAGGACCTCCGGCAGATCGTCTCCCGCTGCGTGGAGTTCCGGGCGGGCCGGATCTGGCAGTGGGAGGGCGACGGGGCCCTGGCGGGCTTCCTTTTCGGCTCCCGGGTCATGTCCGCCGTGCTTGCCGGCATGGCCGTCCTCCACGAGCTTTTCCTGTACGACCGCCTGCACAACCGCCTGGGGGAACCCCTCCGCATCCGGGCAGCCGTCCATACGGGCTCCTTCCGGTACCACTCGGACCCGGAAATGCTGGTCAAGCAGGAGATCGTCCAGGAAACCGAGGAGATCGAATCCCGACTCACCCCCGTCGGATCCCTGGTGATCACCCCGGCGGTGGCCCCCTCCCTGGACCGGGTGATCCTGGAACGCTTCCGCCCCGTCCAACATTTCGCGGAAAGCCGCCTGCTGGCCTACGAAGTGCGCATGGAGGGGACATGAGAATCCTGGTCTTCTCCGAAACCCCGGATCGGGTGGAGGGCGCCCTCAAGGCCGCGCTCCCGAAGGACGCGGACCTGGAAATCCTGCCCCTCCGGGGCCTCAAGCGGACGGTCCAGAAGCCCCTGAACGCCGACCTGGTCTACCTGGACATCGCCGACATCGGGGAGGCGGGGCTGGGCAGGTACGCCTCCGCCCTGGCCTCCGCGGAAAAACTGCCCTGGGGGGTCCTGGATACCGCGGGAGAGCTGACCGACCCGGCCCGGGCTTTCTTCCGGGGCGCCCGGGATTACCTGGGTCCCGGTGCGCTGCGGGCCGGAATTACCCCGGCCCGGCTTTCGGAAATCCGGGCCTTTGCGGGCCTGGAATGCCCGAATCCGGCGGCCCCGGAACCCGCGAAGCGTTTCCCGGGCTGGGACAGGCTCCCGGAGGGCTCGGAGATCGACGTGCGGTTCTGCTACGTCTCCGTGGGGGATCCCGAGGGCCTGCGGGAACGCATCGGCGAAAAACGCCTGCGGAAACTGCGGGAGGATTTCGCGGGGTTCATGGCCTCCTGGGCGGCGGAGTGCGGGGGGATCGCCTGGATGCGGGACCCCGAGGGGACCCTCCTGCTGTTCCCGGAGCGGGACGAGGGGACCAGCCCCGTGCTTGCGGCCTTCCGGCTGATCCTGGACCGGGCCCTGGTGGGCTACGAGGTCTTCCGCCTGGAGGTCCCCCTGACCTTCCGCTTCTCCTTCCACGCGGGCCGGACGGTCTGGCGCCGCCCGGGATCCACGGGCACCATCGTCTCCGGGGACGTGAACTTCATCTTCCACCTGGGAGGAAAGTACTGCTCCGACGGCCGGATCACCCTGTCCGCGGAGACCGAGGCTTCCATCCCCGCCCCCATCCGGGACCTCTTCGTGCCCGCCGGGGACTTCGAGGGCCGTCGCATCCTGGCCAGCCGCAAATTCCGGGATTAGGTTTTTCAGGAATCAACCACGGAGACCACGGAGAAAGCGAGTTTTGGAACCATAGATCAGACAGGATGAACAGGATGGGGAAAGGATATACAGGATAAAGAAACGGGGGAGACCATATCCCTTACTTCCATCCTGTTCATCCTCTCTTCATCTTGTTAATCCTGTCCTTCCTATGGTTCCAGGCGTCCTCCTAGGCAGCGGCCGCCCGGTCACGAAAGCAGGTCCCTGTCCTCCGCGTAGTCCCCGCCCCGGGTGCGGCGGAACAGGTCCACCAGCCGTTCCACGGTCAGCCCCTTCTTGACGTCCCCGGCCACGTCCGCCACCACGGTGCCCTCGTGCATCATGATGAGGCGGTCGCCCTCGTCGATGGCCCTCCGCATGTCGTGGGTCACCGCCAGGGCGGTCAGGCCGTACTCCCCCACGAAGCGACGCGTCAATCCGGAGACCAGTTCCGCGTTCCGGGGATCCAGGGCGGCGGTATGCTCGTCCAGGAGCAGGACCGCGGGCCGGGAGATGGAGGCCATGAGGAGGGTCAGGGCCTGGCGCTGGCCCCCGGACAGGCGGTTCACGTTCTCCCGCAACCGGTCCTCCAGGCCCATGCCCAGCTCGGCCAGGCGGTCCCGCAGCTCCCGCCGGAGGCGGGACGGCACGGCGATGCGGAGCCTCCGGGGTCCCTTGCGGGACGCGAGGGCCAGGTTGTCCAGGACCGTCATGTCCCCCGCGGTCCCCGCCAGGGGATCCTGCCGGACCCGGCCCACGTAGCGGGCCCGTTTCCACTCAGGGAACCGGGACTGGTCCGCCCCGTCGATCAGGATGCGTCCGGACTCCAGGGGCACCGAGCCCGCGATCGCGTTCAGCAGGGTGGTCTTTCCGGCCCCGTTGGAGCCGATCACCGAGACGTGCTGCCCCCTGGGCACGGCCAGGGTGAGCGAATCCAGGACCCGGCGCTCGTCCGGCCCGCCCCGGCCGAAGACCACCTCCACGGACTCGAGGCGGATCATGCCCGCCTCCTTCCGGCCGGGGTCCGGCCCTTGTACCGGCTGGCCGCGATGGAGGCCACGATCAATACAGCGGTCAGGAGGCGCAGGTCGTTGGGGGTGATCCCGGCCAGGTAGCCCCAGGACCGGCCCGCGTACATGATGCCCCGGAAAAGGACGGATCCCAGGAGGACCCGGGCCAGCTGGCCGCCTATGAGGTTGGTCCGGAATAGGAACTCCCCGATCATGACCGAGGCCAGGCCCGCGGCCACGATCCCGGCCCCGAAGTTGGCGTCCGCGAAGCCCTGGTAGGAGGCCGCGAAGGCACCGGAGAGCCCGGCCAGTCCGTTGGCCAGGCAGATGCCGACCGTCCGGAGCCGGGCGGGATCCACCCCCGCGGACACCACGGAGGCCTCGTTGTCCCCCAAGGCGCCCAGGGCGATCCCGGCCTCGGTGTGGAAGAAGAGGTCCAGGACCAGGACCAGGGCGCCCGCGATCAGGAGGAAGGCCAGGAAGGCCTGGATCGAAGGGTCGAAGGACCCGCCCAGCCAGGACTCCGCGGCCCGCATGACCGGGTTATAGGCGATGAGCGGGAGGTTGGCCCGGCCGCCCAGGACCCGCAGGTCCACGGAGTAGAGCCCCGTCATGGTGACGATCCCCGCCAGCAGGGGCGGAACCCGGAGCCCGTGGTAGACACCGGAGGTGACGGCCCCCGCCAGGGTTCCCGCCAGGAAGCCGGCTCCCAGGGCCAGGGGCGCGGGGACCCGGGCCACGATCAGGGCGCTCCCCACGGCGGCCCCGAAGGGAAAGCTCCCCTCCACCGTGAGGTCCGGGAAGTCGAGCACCCGGAAGGAGATGAAGACGCCGAGGGCCAGGATCCCGTAGACCAGGCCCTCGACCAGAACTCCCTCGATCATCCGTCACTTCCGGCGGGCGGCGCCGCCCTCGATCACCAGGGAGGCCCGGGCCTCCAGGTCGGCGGGGATGGAGACCCCGATCGCGGCGGCCACGTCCTTGTTCAGGACCAGGGCCATCTCGGAGGGATCCTTGGCGAAATAGGCGGGGATGTCGGCGGTCTTCTCCCCGGCCAGGACGCGCAGGACGATCTTCCCGGTGGACCGGCCCATGGCGTAGTAGTCGAAGCCCATGGCCGCCAGGATCGGCAGGGTCTCCGCGGAGCTCGGGTCCGCGGTCACTAGGGGGAGTTTCCGCTCGTTGCAGATCTCCGTGACCGCGCTGATCGCGGAGAAGACGGTGTTGTCGTTGCCCAGGTAGATCCCGTCCACGCGGCCCGCGATGGACAGGAGGGCCTGGCGGACCTCGGAGGAGTTCGTGACCGTGGCGGGCACGTAGGACAGCCCCTTCTCCGCGCAGTAGGCCTGGACCAGCTCCGCGAGCTTCACGGAGTTGGCCTCCCCGGCGTTGTACAGGTGTCCCACCCGGGCCTTCGGCTTCAGGGAAAGGAGGAGGTCCAGCTGTTCCCGCACGGGGGTCATGTCCGAGGTCCCGGTGACGTTCGGCCCGCCCTTGTCCAGGGAGGCGACCAAGCCCGCGGACACGGGATCCGTCACGGCGCTGTAGATCACGGGGATGTCCTTGATCGCGTTGGCCATGGCCTGGGCGGTGGGGGTGGCGATGCCTACCGCCACCTTGACCTTGGAGCTCTTGAACCTCTGGGCGATCTGGGCCGCGGTGCCCATGTCGGTGTTGGCGTTCTGGAGGTCGAACTGGACATCCTTGCGGGCCGCGGAGATCTCGTCCGTGATGCCCTTCTCCAGGGCGTCCAGGGCGGGGTGGGACACGAACTTGGCCACCCCCACGACGGGGGCGATCTTGGGGGAGCAGGAGGACAACAAGACCCCTAGGGCGGCCAGGGCGAGGGCGGACACGGCGATTCGTTTCATCGAGTTCTCCTGGGCTGTTTCGACTCCGGCAGATGCGGCGGGTCGGTTATATGTTTCTATCAAAAGAAACATTAACCCAGGATAGTGAAATACGGAAAGTGAGTCAAGCCCCGCGGAGATCCGATCCCGGGTAGCGCGGTTCGGGGAAAGGTGATATTATCCGTAGTAACATATGAAACGTGCCGAAGACATAGACCTGATCGCCCGGAACCTCAAGGAAATGTCCGTGACCCTCGCGGCCGCCCACGATCCCCGGTTGATCGAGGAATTCCTGTACAGCCTGTTCACGAAATCCGAGGCCGACGAGATCGCCAAGCGCTGGGCCCTGGTGAAGGACCTGGCTTCGGGCATCCCTCAGCGGCAGATCGCCCAGAACCTGGGGCTTTCCTTGTGCAAGATCACCCGGGGCAGCCGGGAGCTGAAGAAACCCGAATCCGCCTTCCGGCGGATGCTCCAGATCGCGGGCATCCGGATCGAAGACCGTAAAAAGACCCGGGGAACCGCGAAGGCGGGCTAGGAGCCTGTCGGACATGTGGAGTTTTAGCGCCGATCGGCGCTAAAACTCCCGATTATCCGGCTCCTTTGGAGTTTGCAAGGTAGAAAAATCGCGTATATGCGATTTTTCTATTGTTTAGGTGGGCAAGCCCGACAAACTCCTAGACCGGGCTACTCGGCCCGGCGGCTCCCCCCGTTCAATCCACGGCCTCGATCCGGATCCGGGATCCTCCCCGGCCCTTGGCCACCTCGATGCGGGCCGGGATCCGGTCCCGGAGTTCGGGGACATGGGAGATAAGCCCCACCATCCGCCCCTCCCGCACGCGGTCCAGGACCTCGATCGCCCGGTCCAGGGCCTCGTCATCCAGGGATCCGAAGCCCTCGTCGATGAAGACCGCGTCCAGGACGATGCCCCCCGCCCGCCGGGTGATCACGTCCGCCAGCCCCAGGGCCAGGGCGATGGAGGCCAGGAATTTCTCCCCCCCCGATAGGGTGCCCGCGGGCCGGGACCGTCCGGTGAAGGAATCGTGGACCGAGAGGTCCAGACCCGCCTTGGCGGTGCCCCGGGCGGGTCCCTCGTCCACGGACAGGGAATAGCGCCGGTCCGACATGTCCAGGAGGCGCCGGGAGGCCGCCCGGGCCACCTGGCGCAGGTACAGGGACAGGGCGTAGTTCTTGAAGGGCAGACGGGAGCCGGACAGCTCTCCGTTGAGCAGCCTGGAAAGCCCGTCCAGGGTCCGGCCGCGCTCCTCCAGGGTCCTCCGCTCCTCGGAGAGTACCCGCCGCCGGGACTCGCCCCGCCGGGCGGCCTCCGCCCTCCCCGAGGAGGCCAGGACCTCGGCCCGGGCCTCCTCGAGGCGGGCCTCCGCGGCCTCCGCCTCCCGGGCCAGGGCCTCCGGATCCCCCGGCTCCCGGCCCTCCGCGGCCTCCCCGGCAGCCCGGGCCCGGGCCCGGGCCTCCGACAGCTCGCGGTCGTAGCGCTCCGCCTCGGAGGCGAGGCGGGCGCGGTCCGGCCCGGAAAGGAGGGCCGTCCGGCACTCCGCCCCGTCCCGGAATCCCGCGGCGGCCAGGGCGGATCCCTCCGCCTCCCGGGCCGTTTCCAGGGCGGCCTCCAGGGCGGGGATCCGTTCCTCCGCCACCGCCCGGCGGGCCCGGGCGGATGAGAGACCGTCCCGGTGGTTCCGGACCTCCTCCTCCGCGGCCTTCCGGGCCCGGTCCGCCTCGGCCCGTTCCCTCCGGACGAGCTCGAGGCGCTCCGTAGGGTCCTCGTCCCCGGCGGACGCCCGGGCTTCGGATTCCGCCGCCCCCGCCGCGGCAGCCGACCGGGACGCCGCGGAAAGCCGCTCCCGCGCGGATCGGAGGCCCTCGGCCAAGGCTTCCGCGACCGACCGGGCGGCCGCGGCCGCACGGGCCCGCTCCGCCAGGGCGCGCAGAGCCTCCACGGCCGCGGATTCCTCCGCCTCCGCCGCGGCCAGGAGCTCCCGCGCGGCCTCCTCCTCCGGGACATTTCCCAGGGCGGCCAGCTCCGCCTCCGCCTCCTCCGCCTCCCGGCTACGATCCCGGGCCCGGCCCCGGGCCAGGGCCTCCCGGGCCCGGGCCGCGTCCCGGGAGCTTCCCGCCTCCCGGAGCCGGTCCTCCAGGCCGAAGGCCTCGGGGCGCGGCGCGGCCGGCGCGGGATGGTCCCGGGACCCGCAGACCGGGCAGGGCTCGCCGGGTTCCAGTCCCGCCGCGAGTACGCCGGCCGCGGAGAGATCCCTCTCCCGGGCGAGGTCCGAGAGCCGGGCCTCCGCCACCTCGGCGTCCCGGACGGCCTCCTCGGCCTCCCGGTCCTTCCGGGCCGCCTCCTCCCGGGCGGCGTCCCGCTTCCGGGCCAGCTCGGCCCCCCGGGAAGCCCGGTCCCGGAGCTTGCGCGCCTCCTCCCGGGCCGTCCGGGCGGTTTCCCTGCGTTCCCGTGCCCCTTCCTCCTCCTCCGGGGAGAGGGCCAGGCCGCGGTACCCCCGCTCGGCCTCGTCCAGCTCCCGGGCCCGGTCCTCCGCCTCGGCCCGGGCGGATTCCTCCGCGGCCCTCGCCGCTTCCCCGGCGGCAGCCGCGGCCCGGGCCCGTTCCCAGGCCGCCCGGGCCGCGGCCAGGGCTCCCGCCTCGGCGTCCAGGGCGGCCGCCCGGGCGGCCAGGTCCTCCGCCTTGCGGGCCGATTCCGCCGCCTCGCCCTCCCGGGCCTCCAGGGCCTCCACCTCCGCCCGGGTCTTCCGGAGCTCCTCCCGTGCGGTCTCGAGGTCCGCCTCCGCCTTCTCCCGGGCGTCCACCCGGGGGGCCGCGGAGCGCGCCGCGGAGTCCCGGTCCAGGTCCCTCCCCCAAGCCTCCCGGGCGGGCCGGCCCGCCTCCCGGGCGGCCAGGGCCCGGGCCTCCCGGTCCCTCCGCTCGAGCAGGGCCTCCGTCTCCCGGGCTTCCCGGAACGCGGCCTTCCGGGTCTCCAGCTCCGCCTGCGCGGCGCGCTCCCGGTCCCGGGCGTCCGCCAGGGCCTTCTCCAGGTCCGAAAGGAGGGCTCCGGCGCTCCCTCCCTCCCCGGGACCGCCCAGCTCGGCGTCCAGTCGGGCCAGTTCTCCGTCCAGGTATTCCAGGCGCCTCCGGACATCCGCGGCCCGGTCCTTGGCCAGGGCGGCTGTCCGGTCGTGGAGATCCACGGGAAAGAGCTTCTGGAGGACCGAGGTGCGGTCCGTGGAGTTCATCTCCAGGAAGCGTTGGAAGGCCCCCTGGGGCAGGAGGACGATCTTGGTGAACTCCTCCTGGGTCAAGCCGATGCGGCGCCGGAGGATCTCGTCCACCTCGGAGATCCGGTCCGAGACCAGGCGGGCCCCCTCCCCGTGGCCCTCATACAGGGCGGCCGCGGCGGGCTCCTCCACGGCGGAACCGGCCTTGGTCGCCTTCTTGGGGGGCCTGCGGAAGGGAGGGGTACGGACCACCCGGAAGGCGTCCAGCCCGAGCCAGAACTCCAGCTCCACCCGGGTCTCCTCCTCCGGCAGGGCCAGGTGGGATCGGAGCTCCCGCTCCAGGCTCCCCCGGGACTCCGGGGCCCGGCCGTAGAGGGCGTAGGTCAGGGCGTCGAAGATGCTGGACTTGCCGGAGCCGGTCTTCCCGCAGACCAGGAAGACGTCCCCCAGGCGGTCGAAGTCCACCTCCGCGGTCCCCCGGTAGGGGCCGAAGTTGGCCAGGACCAGCCTACGGGGCCGCATCGGCCGCCTCCGAAAGGAGCTCCCGGAAGAGCTCCAGGACCGGGGGCTCCGGGTCCGCCCCCCGCACCGCCCGATGGAAGGCGAGGAAGTCCTCCAGGGCCGCCCCGGCTCCGTCCCGGGAGGCGGACGCCCTCGCGGGGGCCTCGGCGGCCTCGGCCTCTCCTAAGGAGGGATTCTCGAAGGCCGCCTGGCGCAGGGACAGGAGGTTCGGGAAGACCCGGCGGAGGGATTCCACGGGGGAGACGACGGGTTCGGGATCCGTGAGGAGGATTTCCAGGTAATGGTCCTTCTCGGCCCGACCCGCCCCGGATTCCAGGAGGTCCGCGTAGCTCCCCTCCAGCCGCGACAGGGGGCGGAGGGGCTTCACGGGCACGGGGACCGCCTCGAACCCTCCCCGCCGGACCTCGACCAGGAGGAAGCCCTTCTCCTGCCCCGCCTCGGAAAAGGAGTAGCCCAGGGGGGAACCCGGATAGCGGCCCTTGGGGCCCGCCTTCTGGGGACGGTGCAGGTGGCCCAGGGCGACGTAGTCGAAGGGCTCGAAGGCGTCGGCGTCCACCAGTTCCGCGGAGCCCAGGAAGACCCGCTCGGATTCGCTGGCCAGCCCCCCCGCCGCGAAGGCGTGGCAGACCAGGACGTTGGCCCCGTCCCCGGCAAGGCGCGGGACGATGAGGTCCAGGGCGGCCCGGAAGCGCCCGGACTGGGATCTCGGCGCGTCCGGAAAGGCTCCGGCCCCCAGGAAGGGCAGGGCCCAGAGATACAGGCGTTCCCCGTCCCGTTCCAGGACCACCGGTTCCGCGGCGTCCTCCGGCCGGGTCCGGACGTGGACCCCCGCCCGGCGGAAGAGGCTGTCCCCGAAGCCCAGGCGGGCCGGGGAATCGTGGTTCCCAGGTATGACGAGGACGCCCAGGTCCGGCCGGGCCTCCTTGACCCGGCCCAGGAAGTTCCCGAGGAGGCTCACCGCCTCGGGCGGCGGGACGGCCTTGTCGTACACGTCCCCGGCGATCACCAGGGCCGCCGGATCGTGCTCCACGGCCGCGGCCAGGAGCTGGTCCAGCATGGCCGCCTGGTCCGGGACGAGGTCCCGCTCGTGGAGGGTCTTGCCCAGGTGGAGGTCCGAGGCGTGGAGGATCTTCATGCCGAGGGCTGCCGGGGGGCTCCTCGTCCGGACAGATCAAAGGAAGCCTCCCAGTCGGAGACGATCCGGGCGACGTCCTTCCGGACCGCCTCGATCCCGTCCGCCTCCACGCGGCCCGCGGCCTCCCGCAGTCGTTCTTGGGCGGAGTCCCGGGCCTTGCGGAACTCGGGATCCGGGGAGAGGGCTTTCCCGCCCCGCCGGTAGAGGTCCCGGCCCCGCTTCCAGTATTCCAGGGAGGCCGGGGCGTCCTCGGAGTAATCGTAGCCCGTCCACAGGGGCGTGAATTCGCCCTTCGAAAGGAGGACGGGCTTGTACAGCGAGATGTCCGGGTAGGAGGTTCCGGTGAACCAGGCGACACAGCGGCCCGCCCGCGGATCGTACTCCACCGCCAGGGACGCGGTGGTCGGGTAGCCCAGGTTGTCCCCGTCGTGGGCGCAGATCACCGCGGTCTTGCCCGGCCGGGCCGGGTCCGGGAGGGACCGCGACCGCAGGGTGTCGAGGACTACGGCCAGGTCGAGCCCGGGTCCCGCGGCCGCCAGGCGCCCCTCCACGGCCCGGCGCCGGGAGTCCCCCTGGGTCAGGAAGGCGTGCAGGCGGCTTTCCACGTAAGGTTTCCAGGACTCCTTTTCGCCGATCCGGCCCGCGTCGGCCTCGTCGTAGCAGGCCATCTTCTCGTTCACCGGGGAGATGGCCTTCCGGGTCTGGGCGTCCAGGCGTTTGTAGTCCAGGCCGATGGAGTAGGAGTTGGAGATCGCCGAAGGTCCCTCCGCCTTCCTCCAGGCCCAGCGCTTCCCCGCGGTCTCCAGGACGAAGGCCCCGTCGAAGCCCGCTGCCAGGTAGGAATTATGGTAGAACAGCCGGCCCCGGTAAGCCCCGTTCCCGCCCTGGTCGAAGCGCTCGGTGAGCTCGACCAGGATCTCCACCGCCTCCTGGGCCGTGGAGGCGGACCGGAGGGCGATCCGGAGGAAGTCCATCCCCAGGATACCGTCCTTCCGGGCGGGCCACTTGGAGAAGACCGCCTCGTTGCCTATGGCGACACCCTTCTCGTTGAGGCCGATCTCGGCACCCCGGATCCAGGAGGGCTTGGATAGGAGGACCGCGTAGCCCTTGTCCGGGTACGGAAGCTCGCCGCCGGACACGGCGGACCGGGGAGCTTCCGGAGCCCGGGGCAGGATACAGACGGCCTGGGGCTCGGCGGGCTTGCGGTCCGAGTTCTTGCCGAAGTACGAGAGGCCCGCCCCGGGGGTCCAGAAGGTGTCGCACATCGCGGCGTCCTCACTTCACCGGCGTCAGGGACTCGGCCCGCCAGACCCACTTGCCCTTGTCCGCGTCCACACGGACCAGGAAGCAGTCCGAACCGTCCCCTTTCGTGCCGACCAGCTCCGTGATCCGGGCGGTCATGCCCACGAAGGCGTCCATGGAGGGGTTCCAGTTCTCGTTCCCGTCCACGAAGCGGTGGCGGCCCAGGACGACACGGTCGCCCACCTGGAATCCGTAGCTCCCGGCGACTCCCCGGCCGACGACGGCCATGTTCCGGATCCGCCAGGACCAGGTGTTCTCCTTAACCCCGACGACCAGGAAACCCTGGGAATCCGCCCCGATGATCTCGGTGACCGTGGCCTGCTTGCCCACGAAGGCGTCCATCTCCGGGGCCCAGTTGTCGCCGCCGTTCCGGTCGTCGTGGCGGCCCAGGATCACCTTGGTGCCCACCCCGACCATGCCCGAGAGGTCCTCGCCCAGGTCCTCGTATTCGCCTTCGCCCTCGTCGTCGTAGACCTCGCCGCCCTCCCAGTACCCGGGGCCCTCCTCGAGGAGCTCCATGTCCGAAAGGCGCCAGTAGAAGGTCCCGCCGTCCACGTCCACCAGGGCCGTGGGCTCCCCCCAGGGACAGAGTCCCGCGTGCTCGGTGATGTAGGCCTCCATGCCCACGTACTCGTCCATCTCGGGGGCCCAGTACGCGGACTCCTCGTCCTCGGGATCCAGCTGGAGATGCCGTCCCAGGACCACGAGGGAACCCACGGGGAAGGCGTCCTCCAGGGCGTAGTCCTCGTCGTCGTAATCCTCGTAGGAATAGTCCCCGTCCCCGTAGTCCTCGTCGCCGGAGTCGACCACCTCGCCGGTTCCCCGCTCCAGGAGCTCCATGTTCTCGGTCCGCCAGTAGAACTGGCCCTCGTCGACGTCCACGGACACGACCGGCCGGCCCCAGGGATCCTGCCCCTGGTGGCCGGTCACGACCGCTTCCAGGCCGACGTAGTCGGACATCTCATCACCCCAGTTCTTGGAGTCCGGATCGGTCTTGGACAGGGCGGCATGCTCTCCCAGGACCACCCGGGAACCGATCGGGAAGAGGGTCTCGTAGGAGGCGCTCGTCCTCCACTGCTCCGCCAGCTTGGGGAAATCCGCCAGGGCTTTCTCCCCGACCGGCTCCACGGCGTCGGGGTACACGAAGTAGACTCGCCCGGACAGGATGCGGGGGAAGCCCTCCGGGAGGGCCTCCACCCAGGGCGTGGCGTCCAGGTCCTTGTCCCAGACCACCAGGATGGGCGGATCCTCCTCGTCCAGGGCGAAGAACCAGCCCAGGTCGCCCTTGGCGACCTTCTCGTAGTCCTGGACCGCCCGGACACGCTCGCCCTTCGGGAAGGCCCAGGCGATGTAGCGGCCGTACGCGGAGGAATCCGGGAAATCCGCGAGCTTTAGGAAGGAGGTGCTGACCACGGCCCAGCCGCCGTGGAGCCAGCCCTGGACCCCGTCGGGGGTGGAGATCCGGAGCCAGCGGCCCCGGCGGCCCGCTACGGCCTCCTCCCGGGCGCCGGTCTCCAGGACCCGGAAGGAATCCCCCGCGGACAGGGTGGCCGTCACCTTGGCGTTGGCGGAGGCCGCGGCGAAGACCTTCGCCTCCCCCAGGGCCGCCCCGGTCGTGCCGGGGGGGGCCGCGAAGGCCAGGGAAGTTCCCAGGACCAGGAGGGCGAAGAACACGAAACCGGCCCGCATCGAACGTTTCATGGCTGACTCCTCGCGAACGGCGGGGTCCGGCCGGGATCGGCCCCATGCATGCATGGCCCCGTTGCTACGAATATATGACAAGCGCGGCCGGAATACGAGGGAAAAACGGGGCCGAGTACGTCAGCCCTTGCGGCCCTTGAGCAGTTCCGCGAAGGGGTTGTAGGTCGTGCCGTCGTCGTCCTCCGGCTTGGGCCCCCGGGCGGGGGTCCGGGCGGACTGGGAGTAGGGGTTGCGGTCCCGTCCGGACCCCGGGCCGCCGCCGAAACCGTCCCGCCGCTCCGGCCGGGCCGGGCCGTCCCGGTCCTGGGCGCCCGGCTTGCGCACCACCGCGCCGCGGCGCGCCCCCGCCGGGGCGGCCGCGGCGGCCCTGTCCGTGCCCGCGCCCTCCGGAACCCGTCCCGCCCCGGCCGGATGTTCTCCCGCGGCCCCGCGCTCCGGGGAGGGACCGGCGCCCCGGCCTCCCCTCGCGGCGCCTTCCTTCCGCAGGGACAGGCCGATGCGCCTCCGCTCGGGATCCAGGGAAATGATGCGGAACTCCTTCACATCCCCCACCTTGAGGACCTCCATGGGGTCACGGACGAAGCGGTCCGCCACCTCGGAGACGTGGATCAGGGCGCTCTCCTTGATCCCGATGTCCACGAAGGCCCCGAAATCCACCACGTTCTTGACCTTGCCCGTGACGGTCATGCCCTCGGACAGGTCCTCGAACTGGAGGACCCCCTTCTGGAGGATGGGCTTGGGCAGGTCCTCCCGGGGATCCCGGTTGGGCTTCTTCAGCTCCCCCAGGATGTCGTCCAGGGTCGTATCCCCGACCTTGTACTTCTCCTTGAGGCCCGCCCGGAGGTCCTTGGTCAGGTCCCGGCCCTCCCGGACCACCGGCAGGATCTCCTCGGCCAGGGGATAGTTCTCCGGGTGGACCCAGGTGTTGTCCAGGGGGTTGGGGCTCTCCGGGATCTTGAGGAAGCCCGCGCACTGCTCGAAGGTCTTGTCCCCCAGGCCGGGGATGCCCTTGAGCTGGTCCCGGCCCGAGATCCGGCCGTTGGCCTCCCGGAACTTGACGATCTTCTTGGCCAGGCCCGCGTTGATCCCCGAGACGTACTTGAGGAGGCTGTGACTGGCGGTGTTCAGGTTCACCCCCACGTTGTTCACCACGGAGCCGACCACCTCGTCCAGGGTGTCCGAGAGGCGCTTCTGGTTCACGTCGTGCTGGTAGAGGCCCACGCCGATGCTCTTGGGATCGATCTTGACCAGCTCCGCCAGGGGATCCTGGAGGCGCCGGCCGATGGAGATGGCCCCCCGGATGGTCAGGTCGAGCTCCGGGAACTCCTCCCGGGCCACGTCGCTGGCGGAGTAGACCGAGGCGCCGTCCTCGTCCACCACCGTGTACGCCACGGAAAGCCCGTTCTCCGAGATGGCGTCCGCCACCAGCTTCTGGACCTCGTGGCTGGCCGTGCCGTTGCCCACGGCGATCAGGGCCAGGGAGTGCCGGCGGACCGCCTCCGCGACGGCCTTCTTGCCCTCCTCGGGCTTGGTCTCCTGGTTGATCACGAAGTAGTCCAGGAACTTCCCCGTCTCGTCCAGGGCGGCGCACTTGGTGCCCGTCCGGATCCCGGGATCCACTCCCAGGACCCGGGTGCCCTTGATGGGGGGCTGGAGCAGGAGGTTCTTGAGGTTCTCGCTGAACACGTCGATCCCGTGGCCCTCCGCGGCGTCCGAGGCGTCGGAACGGATCTCCCGGAGGACCGCCGGGGAAATCAGCCTGCGCAGGCCGTCGTCCAGGGCGTCCCGGTGGTAGGTCGTCCGGGGGGCGTACCTGGCCTTGAGCCGCTCGGCGGCCCCGTCCTCGTCCACGTCCAGGGTGACCGACAGGACCCCCTCCCGCTCCCCGCGGTTGACCGCCAGGACGCGGTGGGGCTTCACCCGGGACAGCTCCTCGGAGTACTCCCAGTACATCTGGTAGACGCTCTTGGCCTTGGCCGACTCGTCCCCGACTCCCTTCACCGTCAGGCGCCCGGTCTTCAGGTACCAGGACTTCACCAGGGCCCGGTTTTCCGGATCCTGGGAGGCACGCTCCGCCAGGATGTCCATGGCCCCCTGGAGGGCGTCCCGGGCCGTGGGCACCGAAAGCTCCGGATTCTCGGGGTCCTCCCGGACGAACTCCGGGGCCCGGGCCTCCACCGCCGCGTCGTCCCCGGAAACCATGAGCTCCGCCAGGGGCTCCAGCCCCCGCTCCTGGGCCAGCATGCCCCGGGTCTTCTTCTTTTTCTTGAAGGGGGCGTAGATGTCCTCGAGCTCCGCGAGGCTGGAACACTTGAGGAGGTTGTCGTGGAGGTCCGCGGTCAGCTTGCCCTGGCCGAAGATCGCCCGGACGATCTCCAGGCGGCGGGTTTCCAGGTTGACGTAGGACTCGTACTTGTGGACCGTGTCCCGTACCTGGACCTCGTCCAGGCTGCCCGTCCGCTCCTTCCGGTAGCGGCTGATGAAGGGCACCGTGCAGCCCTCCGCCGTCAGGGACACCACGGCCGACACCTGGCCGGTCCGTATCCCCAGCTCTCCGGCGATCCGGTTCATCACCGCCACTTCGTTCACGGAAAGCCCGTCCACGTACTCCTGGTTCAGCTCCATGTGCTCTCCTTGGGATGCTCGCGTCGCGGCGGGTACGATACGGGTTTGGCATGGAAAAATCAACAAGGTTGGAGTACACTGGGGCACGGGATCGTGAAAATCGAGGCATCCTCTATTCTTGCGGCTGATTCTTGACATTATGGATATAGTGACTATAATAAAATTGATATTTATAGAATAAGTAATTAGGCGCCGACGGCCGTGCCAGGAGTTGTTATGCCGAAAGCAACCGAGAAAGTCAGGATCTTCTCCGCCCTGGAAGTCGCGAATCTCTGCGGCGTCGTCAACCAGACGGCGATCAACTGGATACGCAACGGTCACCTCAAGGCCTTCACCACCCCGGGAGGGCAGTACCGGGTCTACGCCGAGGATCTCCGCGCCTTCCTCGAAGGCCGGGGCATGCGGATCCCCGACGAGCTCTCCGGCAAGTCCCGGTTCGACGTGGACTGGAACTCCCTGGTGATCATCGACGACGACCGGGAACTCAACGACCTCCTCCGGCGGTACTTCGAGAAGAAGCTTCCCTCCCTGGCGATCGCCCAGGCCTTCGACGGGTTCGAGGCCGGACGGATCCTGACGGAAAAGCGGCCGGGCTTCGTCATCCTGGACGTGGACCTGCCGGGAGTCACCGGCCACTCCCTGTGCAAGCGCATCAAGACCGATCCGAGCTTCGGCAAACCCTACGTGGTGGCCATCACGGGCCTGGACCGGCCGGAGGAGCGAAGCTCCATGCTGGAGGACGGCGCGGACGCCTTCTTCCCCAAGCCCCTGGATTTCGAGGAAGTCACCGCCTCCCTCCTGGAGTTCGCCGGGAAAGTGAGGGCCCCCGTTGCAGCCGGATAAGACCCGTCCCGCCCTCGTCCTGGTCGTGGAGGACGAGGACTCGATCCGCCTCTCCCTCCGGGATTTCCTGCGCGGCCGGGGCTACGAGGTGCTGGTGGCTTCCGACGGGGTCGGGGCCATCAAGCAGCTCCTGGACAACGACGTGGACGTCATCATCAGCGACTACCGGATGGAAACCCTCGGGGGCGACTACTGGGTCCGGTTCCTGGCCCGGTACTGTCCCGAGAAGAAGATCATCCTCACCTCCGGTTTCCTGAGGCCGGACTTCAAGGTGCCCTTCGAGGTGGTCTACAAGCCCTTCGACTACTCCGAACTGGAAGCCCTGGTCGGCCGCCTCGCCTCGGAGGCCCGGGACGCCCGCAGGCCCTAGCCGCGCCGTCCGGGCCGTGGTCTCCGGCCGGGTCCAGGGCGTGGGATTCCGCTGGTCCGCCCGCATCCAGGCCCTGCGGTTCCACGTGTCCGGCTGGGTCCGGAACCTTCCGGACGGGGACGTGGAGACCCACGCGGAGGGCAGCCCCGGGGCCGTGGAGGAATACCTGGCCTGGCTGGAGAAGGGCCCCCCCTACGCCCGCGTGGAATCCGTCCGTTCCCGTCCCGTCGAATGCAGGGGATACGTCTCCTTCGATATCGAAGACTAGCAGGTTGTTGAAATACTCGAGGCATTTCAACAACCTGCTATGCAATTGCTCGAGAACCTTACGGTTCTCTGCGCAATTGCGACATTGAGGTAGTGTTGAAAAAGGCTCTATAGCCTTTTTCAACACCCTGCTAGATCCGTTTGAAGATCACCACCGCGTTCTGTCCCCCGAACCCCAGGGAATCCTTCATCGCCGCGCGGATGGGCGCGGAACGGCCCCGGTTCGGCACGTAGTCCAGGTCGCACTCGGGATCCGGGTTCTCCAGGTTGATGGTCGGCGGGGCGAACTGGTCCCGGACGGCCAGGACCGTGGCTACCCCCTCCACACCCCCGGCGGCCCCTACGCAGTGCCCCGTCATGGACTTGGTGGAGGAGATCATGAGCTTCCGGGCGTGGTCCCCGAAGGCGAGCTTGATGGCCTTGGTCTCGATGGGATCGTTGAGGGGGGTCGAGGTCCCGTGGGCGTTCAGGTAATCGATGTCCTCGGGTCGCATCCCCGCGTCCTTGAGGGCCAGGGTCATGGCCCGGGCCGCGCCGCGGCCCTCGGGGTCGGGGGCGGTCAGGTGGTGGGCGTCGCAGGTGGTCCCGAAGCCCGCCAGCTCGCAGTAGATGCGGGCACCTCGGGCCTTGGCCCTCTCGAAGTCCTCCAGGACCAGGACCCCGCAGCCCTCGGCCATGACGAAGCCGTCCCGGTCCTTGTCGAAGGGCCGGGAGGCGTGGGCGGGGTCGTCGTTGCGGGTGGAGAGGGCCTGGATCATGGCGAAGGAGGCCACCGCCAGCCGGGTGACGCAGGCCTCGGAGCCCCCGGCGAAGACCACGTCCGCGTGGCCCTCCTGGATCCATCGGAGTCCCGTGCCGATGGCGTCCGTGCCCGCGGCGCAGGCGGTCACGATGCACTGGCAGGGACCCGTGGCGCCCACGGAGATGGCCACGTTGGCGGCGCCGATGTTGGGAAGGACCTTGACCACCGTCAGGGGCGGGACCCGTCCCGGGCCCCGCTCGTACAGACGCGCCGCGCTCTCCTCGATGGAGGAGGTCCCTCCCTGTCCCGTGCCCAGGCAGACTCCCAACCGCTCGGGATCCTGGACACCCTGCCCCAGACCCGCGTCCTCCCAGGCCTCCCGGGCGGCATAGACCGCGTATTGGCTGAAGCGGTCCATCTTCTTGGCTTCCTTGGCGTCCATCCGAAGGCCCGGGTCGAAGTTCTTGACCTCCCCGGCGATCTTGACGGACATGTCCTCGACGTTGATCTGGGTGATGGGACCGATCCCGTTCCTGCCCGACTTGATGGATTCCCAGAACTCGGGGACGCTGTTCCCGACCGGACTCACGACCCCCAAGCCCGTCACGACAACCCTGCGTCTATCCATGGTCCACCCCCTGAAACCGTAGAAGATGGACAGATTCTACGCTACTCGGCCCCCCGCTTCCAGAGGCCGTGCCCTTGCTCCTGAAGATCGACGAAGCCGCTGCGCGGCTTCGTTGCCGGCCTGGCCATTCCTGGGCGTCGCGGAAGCCCGAAGGGCTTCCGTGCCCTTGTTTCGGGAATTCGACGAAGCCCGCAAGGGCTTCGTCGCCGGCTTGGCCATTCCTGGGAGTCGCGGAAGCCCGAAGGGCTTCCGTGCCCTTGCGATGTAGCGCGTTATCGCGCTACATCGCAAGGCCGCCGTCCACCTTCAGAACCTCCCCGGTCACGTAGGAGGCCAGGTCGGAGGCCAGGAAGAGGACGGCCTTGGCCACTTCCTCGGGGGAGCCCGTCCGGCCCAGGGGGATGGCCGCGGCCAGCTTGGCCTTGGCCTCCTCGGGGATCGCCTCGGTCATGGCGGTGTCGATGTAGCCCGGCGCCACGGCGTTGACCCGGACCTTCCGGGCGGAGACCTCCCGGGCCAGGCTCTTGGTGAAGCCGATGAGACCGGCCTTGGAGGCGGAGTAGTTCGTCTGGCCGCCGTTCCCCATGATGCCGACCACGCTGGAGACGTTGATGATGCTGCCCGACCGCTTCTTGATCATGTGCCGGGCCGCGGTGCGGGAAACCAGGAAGGCGCTGGTCAGGTTGGTGCGGACCACGGTGTCCCACTCGTCCAGACTCATCCGGAAGACCAGGTTGTCCCGGGTGATGCCCGCGTTGTTGACCACCACGTCGATGCGGCCTTCGGAGGCCGCCACGGCGTCCACGGCCGCCTCGACCCCCTTCTCGTCCGCCACGTCGCAGGCCGTCCACGCCACAGTCCCGCCGCCGGAAGCCGCCAGGGCCTCCAGCTCCGCGTGGTCCTCCGCCTTGGTCCGGGAGAAATAGTGGACCCGGGCGCCCTCCCGGAGGAAGGCGGCCACGACCGCGTGACCGATCCCCTTGGACCCGCCGGTGACGATCGCCACGGAATCTTTGAGAAGCCCATCCGCCATGACGCCCTCCTACAGGGAAATCGCGGCCACCTGGTCCACCGTCCCGCAGGGGTGGCAGGGAACCGTCTCGGTCACGCTTTTCCACAGGCCGCCCAGGACCGTGCCCGGGCCCGCTTCCAGGCATGCGTCGAAGCCCGCCGCCAGGATGGCCTTCTCTTCCTCGACCCATCGCACGGCGCTGATGATCTGCTCGGCGGCGCAGCGCTTGGCTTCCGCCCCGGAGGTGATGATCCCGCCGGTCACGTTGGAGTAGAAGGGGATCTTGGCGTCCTTGAACTCCACGTCCGAGAGGAGTTCCTTGAAGCCGTCGTAGGCGTACTTCATGATCGGGGAATGGAAGGCCCCGGACACCTTGAGCCGGATGACCCTCTTGGCCCCCGCCGCCTTCAAGGGGACCTCGATCTTCCCGAGCCCCGATTCGGTGCCGGACACGACGGTCTGGCTGGAAGAGTTGAGGTTGGCGGGCCAGACGTCGTCGATCCCCGCGCCCTTGAGGGCGGCCTCGATGGCCTCCGGGGCCAGTCCGAGCACCGCGGCCATGCCGCTCCCGCCGGACCGCTCCCCCGCCTCGGCCATGAGCCGGCCCCGCTCCGCCACCAGGCGGAACATGACGGGCAGGTCCAGGAAGCCGGCCTCCACCAGGGCGGGCCACTCCCCCAGGGAGAAGCCCGCGGCTCCCGAGGCCTTCGTGCCGTAGTCGCGGATGCAGGAAGAGGCAGCGGCTTCCACCACCGCCAGGGCTATCTGGGTCACCCGAGTCTGCTTGAGGTCGTCCTCGGTCCCCTCGAATATGAGCTTCTTCAAGTCCAGCTTGGAAATCTCCGACGCCATGTCGAAGATCTCCTTGGCCGCCGTGCTGGTCTCGTAGAAATCCTTGCCCATGCCGATATACTGCGCCCCCTGGCCGGGAAACAGGAAACATGCCTTCACGGGATCCTCCTTGGCAAAGTGTTGAAAAAGGCCAAGGAGCCTTTTTCAACACTACCTCAATCTCGCAATTGCGCAGAGAACCGCAGGTTCTCGAGCAATTGCATGGCAGGTTGTTGAAATGCTTCGAGTATTTCAACAACCTGCCAGGATCGGACTAGGGGAACGCTAGCACGCCCCGAAAAGGGGTGTCAAGGATATGACACTATGACTATGGGTGTCATTTTGCCCTCTGACGAATTCCAGAATTTTCCGACAGGATGGACAAGATGAGGAAAGGATGAACAGGATGAATCAGAATGCGAAAGGCGGGTGGACGACTTCCCTCCCTATATCTCATCCTGTCCATCCGTCATAATCCAGTTCATCCTGTCGGATCGATGATGCGAATGCCCTGCACGTCGGCGCCGGAAGGGAGAAAACCATGAGTGATATCGGCGACCGGATCCGAGCCGTCCTGCGGGAGATCCCGGCCGGCAGGGTCGTGTCCTACGCGGGGGCGGCGGCCCGGGCGGGGGTGGCCAACGGGGGCCGGACCACGGCCCGGATCCTCCACGCCTGCTCCCGGAAGGACGGGCTTCCCTGGCACCGGGTGATCCGGAGCGACGGCCGCATCGCCCTACCCCCGGGAGGGGGCTTCGAGCTCCAGAAGACCCTCCTGGAGGCCGAGGGGGTGGAGGTCAGCCCCGAGGGTCGGGTGGATATGAGGCGTTTCGGCTGGTAAGGGGCCGTCAGGAGCCGGAAGAGGAAAGCCAACGGGTCCCGAAGGAGGCGTACCCCAAGCCCTCCAGGGAGGCGCCGAACTCCGGCCACAGGAAGGGCATGTCCACAACGAAGTGCCGGATCCCCTCCCGGAACGCATCCTCCCGGGCCCGCTCGATCAGGGTCCGACCCAGGCCGATCCGGCGGCGCTCGGGATCCACGTACAGGAAGCCCAGGACCGCGAAGGCCCCCTCCCCGGACCGGAGGATACGCGTCAGGGCCATGCCCGCCCGGGCACCGGGCTCGCACTCCGCGGAGTAGATGGAGTAATCCGCCCCATACGGCCCCCGGATCTCCCGGTCCAGGGTGGAGAACACGTGGTCGACCAGGGTCCCGGGGAACCGGGCCAGGGCGTCCTCCCGGCCGGCCCGGACCAGGGGCTCGAAATCCCCCCAGACCTCCGCCCCGTACCGGAGTATCCGGAAGTCCGAAAGCAGGAGGTCGTCCGTGTCCTCGGGCTCGAGCCCCAGGCGCTGAAGCCCCCGGACGTCCCGGAGATCCTCGTACCACTGGACGATCCGCGCCTTCATGGCCCGGGCCTTGTACTCGTACCACTTCCGCTCCGCCTCGGGATGGGCGTCCAGGGCGTCCTTGAAGGCGCGGAAAACCCCCCGTCCGCGGGAAAGGGCGGCCAGGAGGTCCGCCCGCACCACCGGATGCCCGATGGTCTGGGCGAACTGCTCCATGAGGCGGAACCCGTCCTGGCTGGTCCAGGTCGGGATCGGTTCGAGGTCCGGGGCGTCCTCGCCCGGCTCCCCGGCCTCAGCTCCTTCGTCGATCCGGGAGGAGAGGATTCCGGTCTCCATGTCGATGTAGGACACGGCTCCCTGGTTCTCCATCGCGAAGATCACGGATTCCACGACCTTGTCGTCCAGCTCGAACACGTCCGCCTCCCCGGGGCTTCCAGAATAGCCGCGGTCCGGACGTCGGTCAAGGAAAGGCGACAGGCGACAGGACCCCGTATTGCCTCCGGGAGCGTTCGGAGCTAAAGTAGTCGCCGGTCCCGACGCCGGATGTCCGTCGACGGGGGCAAGGAGGACGCATGGAACCCCGGGGTGCCGACATCGGCTTCATCGGACTGGGAGTCATGGGAATGAGCATGGCGGGGCACCTCCGCAAGGCGGGCGCCCGGCTTCACGTATATACCCGGACCAAGGAAAAGGTCCTCGCCTTCCTGGAAGATGGTGCCGAATGGCACGACTCCCCCGGGGCCGTAGCCGCGGCGTCCCGGGCCGTGTTCACCATGGTGGGCTACCCCCAGGACGTTGAGGAGGTGTACTTCGGCAAGGCGGGCATCCTGGAGACCGCCCGGCCCGGAACCCTGGTCGTGGACACCACGACCTCCCGACCCGACCTGGCCCGGAAGGTCTGGGAGGAAGCCCGCAAGCGGGACTTGCACGCCCTGGACGCCCCGGTGTCCGGAGGCGACCTCGGGGCCCGGAACGCGACCCTGAGCATCATGGTCGGCGGCTCGGAACCGGACTTCGAGGAGGCCAAGCCCCTCCTCCTGACCATGGGCAAGACCGTGGTCCGCCAGGGACCCGCGGGCTCGGGCCAGTACACCAAGATGGTCAACCAGATCGTCATAGCCGGCGCCCTCGCGGGAACCGTTGAGGCCCTCGTCTACGCGGAAAAGGCCGGCCTGGATCCCCGGACCGTCCTGGACTCCATCTCCACCGGGGCGGCGGCATCCTGGCAGCTCTCCAACATGGTGCCCCGGATGCTGGACGGCAACTTCGAGCCGGGCTTCTTCACCAAGCATTACCTCAAGGACCTGCGCATAGCCCTGGAGTCCGCCCGGGCCATGGGAGCGGACCTCCCCATGCTGACCCTGGCGGAAAGCCTCTTCGCGAAGATGGTCGACCGGGGGTACGCGGAAAAGGGCACCCAGGCCCTCTACCTCCTGTACAAGAACGGGATCCCGCGGTAGAACGCCCGCGATGTACGAACGCCCCGTCCTGGATCCCCTTCCCGCGATCGTGTCCGAGGGCCGCTTCGCCTACGGGACCTTCGCGAAGCCCTTCGGGCGGACCAACATGCTGGACGTAGAGCGGCCCTACCATCACGCGGTCCCCCGCTTCATAAAGCGGTTCCGCCTGAAGGAATGGGTGGCCTTCTACCTGGGCAGCAGCCGGTACATCCTGATGACGGCCCTGTACGACGCCAAGAGCGCCGCCCTGGCCCTGTTCCAGGGCTACGACCGGGAAACCCGGAAAAGCTTCGGGTTCCGCCGGATCCTGCCGGGGGGCTTCTTCCGCTTCGGCCCCTCCCTGGACGGGTGCAAGGTGGCGTACAAAAGCCGCCGGGACCTCCTGGCCTACGACCTGGACCTGTCCGGGGGGAGCCTTCGGGTCCGGGTGGACCACCGCAGGACCCGGACCTGCCCGGCCCTGGAGGGGGAGTTCACCCTGCCCTGGAACGACCGCCAGACGGCCATGCAGACCGTCTGCCTGCCCCTGGGCCTCAACCGGGCCATGTACTCGACCAAGGCCCTCTGCCCCATGGGCGGAGCCCTGTTGATCGGCGGGGAGACCGCGGACTTCTCGGGTCCCGACTCCATGGGCATCCTGGACGACCACAAGGGATACTACCCCTACCGCCTCCGGTACGACTGGGTGATCGGATTCGGACAGGACCCCAAGGGACGCCGCGTGGGCTTCAACCTGACGGACAACCCGGTGAAGGATCCCGAGCGCAACAGCGAGAACTGCATGTGGGTCGGGGGCCGGACCTTCCCCCTGCCGCCCGTGAAGGTCACCCGCCCCCGGGGGGTCTACGAGGACTGGGTGATCCAGGACACCGAGGGCCGGGTGGACCTCACCTTCCACCCCGAGACCCGGTTCGACATCCGCCTCAACCTCCTGGCCGCCCAGGCCGACTACTCGGGACCCTTCGGCTCCTTCAAGGGCTTTGTGCGTTCCGGGGAGGGGGAGAAGATCGACGCGTCCTGGGTGTACGGGATCGGGGAGAAGAAGTATCTGAGGGCGTGAATGGGTGAATAGTGAATCGGTGAATCAGGAAGGCGGCGGGTTACAAACTCGGTCTGTGGAATTCGCTGAGAGCCATTAATTACCGGATTTACAGGCCTCCCACCCATTCACTACTTCACCCATTCACCCATTCACTTCTACGTTTGTTTTCCCGTCCTCAGCTTCTCCTCGAAGCGCTCCGCCTCGCGGCCCGAGAGGCCCGAGGGCTCGCCCCGGGCCAGGCGGCGCAAGGCCTCCATCTCGGGGCCCGAGAACCGCGTGCCCGCAAGGACGTTCCGCTCGAAGGACTCCGTGGCCGCCGGGGCCACGGCCCGGGCCGCGTCCAGGAGGACCGCCGCGTAGTCCCGGATCTCCTTCTGGGCGTGGGGATCCAGACGGAGGGACAGGAAGCGGAAGAGGTTGTGCAGGTCGATCTGCCAGTACCACTCGGTGTAGAGGGACAAAGGCAGGTTCACCCGGGCGATCTCCCGGGCCAGGCCCCGGTCCACCAGGCCGCGGTAGGAGGCGTACACCGCCTTCTGGTCCCGCTCCATTTCGGCGCGCACCGCGGCGGCCTGGCCGGGCGGCAGGGTCTCCTCGGAGCGGCCCTGTTTGTTGTCCCGGCTCTGCAGGGCCAGATCCCCCTCCCCGGGCAGGTAGAACTCGTCCTTCATCACCGAGTACCGTCCGGAGATCTCGTTGAGCCGGGCGGTCCGATGCCGGATCCACTGGCGGGCCACGAAAATGGGGAGCTTCACGTGGAAGGTCAGGACCACCTGTTCGAAGGGCGAGGTATGGTCGTTGCGCAGGAGGTAGTCGATGAGGGCCGAGTCCTCCCGGACCGTCCGGGTCCCGGCGCCGTAGGACACCCGGGCGGCCTGGACGATCCTCTCGTCCCCTCCCAGGTAGTCCACCAGGCGCACGAAACCCTTGTCCAGGACCGGGATCTCCTTGTCCAGGATCTCTTCCGCGGCGGGTACGATGCAGTGGGGCATGGCAAGACAGTACCCTGTCCGAGGTCCGGGTCTCAATCCCCCGGCCAGCCGGGGAAGTCCCCCCGGAAGTCCCGGATCGTATACTTGACGCTGCCGGGCCCGTGGCAGTCGGACCCGAATGTCAGGAAGAGGCCGAGGTCCCGGGCCTCCTCCGCGGCGATCCGGTTGATGCCCTCGGAGTCGGGATTCCCGTAATGGTAGATCTCCACGCCCCGGACCCCCAGGTCCCGAAACCGGCGCAGGAGGGATCGGAAGCCCTTCCGGTCCCGGGACAACTCGGACAGGCTGTCCCCGAACTCGTGGCCCGGATGGGGCAGGACGCAGATCCCCCCGTCGGAGCGGACGGTCCGGACGACCTCGGCCAACTCGGTCTTCCGGTACGAGCCCGAGGGCAGGAGGTCGGTGTCGAAGTAGGCCTTCCGGAACTCCCGGTACTCCGCGGCCCGGGTCAGGACCCCCTGCGCCTTGAGGTACTCGAAGAGGTCCGTCTTGCTCAGGGAGTACTCCCCCTCCGGGGCGTCCCCGTCGGGATCCCCGGCCTTGAACCGGAGGAAGCCCTCGTAGCTCAGGTCCTCCCGGGAGAAGACCCGGGGTACCCGGGACATCCAGAGCCGGGCCCGTTCCCTCCGGCGCTCCAGCACCTCCGCCAGAAGCTCCCGGGTGCCCTCGAAACGGCCTCCGGGGAAGTAGGCCAGGATCTCGCTGCGATACCCCGTCTCCCGGTCCGAGACGTCGATCTCGACCGCGGGCCAGGCCGCGAGGCCGAGGGCCTCGGCCCGGGCCAGGAATTCCGGGACGCCCCCCAGGGTGTCGTGATCCGTCAAGGCCGCGGCCTCAAGGCCCACGGCGGCCGCCGCCTCCACCACGGCCGCGGGGGACAGGGTCCCGTCGGAGCGCCGGGAATGCAGGTGGAGGTTGGCCCGCATCGAGGCGGCTCCCTAGTTCCCGGTGCCCGTCCCGGTCCGGCCCGGGGCCCGGGCGGACGCGGCGGACGCGGCGGACGCCCCGGGATGGACCCCCCGGGTTATCTCGTCCACGTACCGGGCGTGGGTGGGGCCGTCGATGGGATACCGGGCAAGGAGGGCTATCCCGGCCAGGAAGAGGGCCGCGGGGATGAAGGAGAGAAGCAGGCGGATGCCTTCGAGGCCCGAGGCGGACTGCTCCACGTTGGGGACGTACCGGAAGGCCGAAAGAACCACGCCGATGATGAAGCTCGACAGGGCCGTGCCCACCTTGAAGACGAAGGTGAAGTACCCGTACAGGGCCCCCTCGGGGCGGATCCCGGTCTTCCACTGGGAATACTCGATGGTGTCCGCGACGAGGGACCACGGGTACAGGTACATGGACCCCACCCCGTAGCCCGCCAGGGCGAAGAGCCCCAGGGCCAGGAAGGGGCTCCGTTCCCCCAGGTACCGGAGCAGGACGATGACCGCCGTCGTCTCCGCCAGGGCCAGCATGTAGGCCCGGGCCTTGCCCAAGCGCTTGGACAGGGCCCCCAGGAGGGGCATGAAAAGGATGGCGCTGCCCAGGAGGACGCCCAGACCCGCGGCCACGAGGCCCGGGGATCTCAGGTTGTAGCTGAAGTAATAGGGTACCGTGGCGGCCAGGATGTTGAGGGCCGTCATGGTGGCCAGGGTGGAGCCCGCCAGGACCAGGAAGGGCCTGTTCACGAAGACGCTCCGCAGGTTGGCCAGGAACTCGACCTTCTCCTCGCTCCCGAAGTTCTTTTCCTCCACACCCAGGAAGGTGATGACGTACATGGCCGCGCCCACGGCCCCCGCGATCAGGGCGTACCTCCGGTATCCGGGAATCCCTCCCCCCATGGCCTGGACCACCACGGGGGCGGCCGCTCCGGCGATCAGGGTGCCCACCAGGGCCAGGGACATCCTCCAGGCCGTCACGGAGGAGCGCTCGTCCGCGTCCTCGGTCATCGACACGGTCAGGGCGCTGTAGGGGATGTTGACCACCGTCTGGGCCGTGCAGTAGAGGATGAAGGTGATCCCCGCGTAGGCCACCCGGGCAGGTGCGGAAAGCTCGGGCCCCAGGAACAGAAGGAAGAAGGTCAGCCCGAAGGGTACGGCCCCGAAGAGGATCCAGGGCCGCTTGGAACCCCAGCGGGTCCGTGTACGGTCGACGATGGATCCCATCATGGGATCCGAAACGGCGTCCCATATTTTGGAGATCAGCATCACCGTCCCCGCCGCGGCGGGGGGAATGCCGAAGGCGTCGGTGAAGAAGAAGATCAGGAACATGGTCACCGTCTGGCCCATGATGCTGTACCCGAAGTCCCCCAGGCCGTAGGAGAGCTTGGCGCGGATGCCGAGTTTTCCGTTCATGGACCGCATGATACACTGACTTCCGAAAGGACGCCAGAACCATGAAGATACGCCCCTGGAAACCCGGCATCCTGTCGGACTCCCGGACGAAAGGCCCCAAGCCCTGGTTCCCGGCCCTGGCCGCCCTCCTGGCGCCCGCGTACATGAAGCTCTCCCTGCGGATCCGCTCCGTGCGGGTCGAGGGGGCGGAGATCCTGGGCGCCGAGTACGACGCGGCCCGACGCGGCCGATCCCGGTTCCTGGTGGCCTTCCGCCATCCCGGGGACGCGGACCCCCACCTGGCCTACTGGTTCCTCCACCTCCGGCTTCCCCGGGAACTCGGCCGGCCTCGGCGGGACTTCGGCGGGCGCTTCGTGGCCGGCGCGGAGATCCCCCTCTGGGGCGGCCCCCTGGTCCGCTGGGCCCTTCGGAGCGCGGGTACCGTGCCGGTCCGCCACGGCAGTCTGGACCGGCCGACCCTGGACACCCTTGTTACCTCGATCGCGGAGGATCCGCGGCCCGTGGCCCTGGCCCCGGAGGGCCAGGTCACCTACCACGCCGGCACGGTGCAGTCTCTGGACGAGGGAGTCGCCCGCCTGGCCCTCTGGGCTTCCGAGCGCCTCGCCGCCGCGGGCCGCCCCCTGCCCGTCCGGATCGTCCCCCTGGCCGTGGAGTACCGCTTCACCCCCCGGGCCCGGTCCCGCCTCCCGGCCTTCCTGTCCCGACTGGAGCGGAGGTGCGGCCTGGAAGACGGTTCCGGCCTGGCGCCCCGGGAGCGCCTGGACCGGATCTGGGAGCGCCTGGTGATCCTCGTGGAAGACCACTACGCCCGGACCTACGGCCAGGCCCCCGCCCCGGCGGGCTCCGGGATCCGGGAGCGCCTGGAGCGGATCCTGGAAAGCTCCCTGGCGCGGCTGGAGGCCTTCTACGGCCGTTCCTCCCCGGGCCCGGACACGGGAGGAACGGCGGGACTCAAGGCCCGGACCCTGGCCGCCCGGGCCGCGGCCATGGATCGGGTCTTCCATACCCCGGCCCGCTGGGAGGGCATGAGCCCCGTGGAGCGGGGCATGGCCCGGAGGACCGCCGCGGAGGCCTTCTTCCTGGACCGGCACCAGCAGCTCGTGGACCTGGGGGAGTACCTGGATCCCGCCTACGCGGGGTCCGAGGGTTCGGAGACGCCCCCGGACCGCCTGATCGAGATCGCCCAGAACCTCTGGGACCTGGCCAACCGCCTGGAGGGCGGGGACATCGCCTCTCGCAGCCGGGACTTCCGCAAGGACGTGGTCCTGAGGGTCGGGGCCCCCGTGGACGCGTCCCGCCGGGAGGGCGAGGGAAGCCGGGCCGCGGCCCTGCGCGTCCTTTCGGACCTGCGCCGGGGGTTCGAGGCGCTGGCCGACGCTTCCTCTCAGTAGTACCTTCGGGAGAACTCCGCACGCATCCGGTCGTCCACCGCCAGGACCGACCGGCCGGGCTCCAGGAGGGGATACATCAGGGAACCCTCCCGGTCCTGGTGGGGCAGCCCGAACATGTGCCCCAGCTCGTGGAGGACCAGGGTCTCCAGGCAGTAGTCTTCGGGCTCCAGGACAGCCCGGGGCGCCACGCGCCAGGAAATGTTGATGAGGATATCCGTCTCATCGATCCTCAGGCCTCTCCGCCAGTTTACGGTGAAACCGAGGCGGTCCGCCTCCAGCCGCGCATCCCGTCTCCGGCGAGCCGGGGACGGAGGCGCGGCCACCCCCAGGCTGATCGTGTTCCGGCCGTCCCGGGCCTGCCCTCCCTCGTGGTACCCCGCGATCCGAAGCCCCGTCCCGAATTCCCGGTTCCATATCGCCAGGCAATCCCGGATCGCCCCCTCGAAGCCGGACGGCATGCCCGGTTGGAGGTAGACCGGTATGTCCCGGTCCAGCCGGACGCGGCGGGGCATGCAGGAGGAGAAGGAGAGAGCGAGGATGGCGGAGAGGAGGATGGGCATCAAGAAACGTCCGCGGCGATCCATCGCGATTCCCGTGGAGCCGATCCCGGGGTCGTCCCGGGAGCCTTCCGGCCCCTACTCCCCGGCCGCCTCGGCCCGGCCGGCCTCTTCCTGGAAGGGCGGGATGCCTTGGAGCTGGCGCTCCAGCCGCTTGAGGACGTTGGGCAGGGGGGCGGCCTTCATGAAGTAGAAGCCCTGCATGCCCTGGCAGGACCGCTCCACGAAGTAGGACCTCTGGTCCTTGGTCTCGATCCCCTCCGCCACGATCCCCATCTCCAGGCTGTGGCCCAGGTTGATGATGGCCTTGACCACCTTCTCGTTCTGGGTCCGGGAAAGGTTGGCGACGAAGGAAAGGTCGATCTTGAGGCTGTCCACGGGCAGGTTCGATAGGTAGGCCAGGGAGGAGTAGCCGGTGCCGAAGTCGTCGATCATGAACCGCAGGCCCGGAAGGGCGTTCTTGATGCCCTGGATGCGCTTGGCCGCCGCCGCGGGATTCCGCATCAGGGTGGTCTCCGTGAGCTCCAGGCGGAGGCGCCCGGGGTCCACCCCGGAGGATCGCACCACGTCCACCAGGGAATCCGCGAAACCCGTCTGCTCGAACTGGCGGCCCGAGAGGTTCACCGCCACGTAGACGTCCCGAAGGTTCCGGTCCTGGAGCACCCGCAGGTCCGCCAAGGCGCGGTGCAGGACCCACTTCCCCAGGAGGAAGATGGTCCCGGATTCCTCGGCCACGGGCACGAAGACCGAGGGCGGTATGCTCGTCCCGTCCTCCCGGGGCCACCGGAGCAGGGCTTCCATGCCCCGGATCATCCCGTTCTGGTCCACGATGGGCTGGTAGTAGAGGCGGAACTCCCCGCGGACCAGGGCGGTCCGGATCTCCTGGGCCATCCGCCACCGCTCCGCCACCCGGGCGTCCATGGCCGGGTCGTAGACCGTGCAGGTTCCCTTGCCGCTGTCCTTGGACCGGTACATGGCGATGTCCGCGCACTTGGTGACTTCCTGGACCGTGGTCCCGTCGTCGGGAACCACGGAGATCCCGATGCTCACCCCCACGCTGATCGGTGCGTCCTCGGTACCCTCCAGGAAGAAGGGCTGGCGTATGGAGGACTGGATCCTTTCCGCCACGATCAGGGCGTCCTGGACCTTCCGGATCCCGGAGAGCAGGGCGGTGAACTCGTCGCCCCCAAGGCGGTAGGCCGTGTCCGCGTCCCGGAGGCTGTCCCGGATCCGCCGGGCGGCCTCCACCAGGAGGAGGTCGCCCCGGTCGTGTCCCAGGGTGTCGTTGATCTGCTTGAACCCGTCCAGGTCCATGAAGAGCACCGCGTGCTTCCGGGTCTTGTCCTTTTCCAGACCCGCCAAGGCCGCCTGCAGATCCTCGTGGAAGAGTTCCCGGTTGGCCAGGCCCGTGAGCCGGTCGTGGTAGGCCAGGTGACGGAGCTTGCGTTCCAGGTTCTTCCGGTGGGAGATGTCCCGGACGATGCAGGTCAGGGTCCGTTCCTTGAACACCTTGGAATTCCCGAAGGACATCTCCATGGGGGCCACGCCCCGGTTCTTGGTGGACCCCAGGACCTCCAGGGTGCGCCGCAGGCCCATGGCCGGCCGGTCCTTGTCGTCCACGTAGAAGTACTTGCGGAAGACGTCCTCGTAGGTGCGGAAGACTTCCTCGGGAAAGAGGATCTGGAAGTTCTGCCCCACCAGCTCGTCCCGGGCGTACCCGAAGGTACTCATAGCCCCGGAGTTGGCGAACAGGATGACCAGGTCCTCGCCGATCCGGAAGATCGCCTCGGAGATCGTCTCCGAGAGGGCCGCGTACTGCTCCTCGCTCTCCCGCAGCTCCTCCAGGAGGCGGCGCTCCAGGGTCAGGTTCCGGATGGCGGCCAGGACGACGGCCTTGCCCTGGAGCAGGATCGGGACCAGGAGGCATTCCATGGAGGCCGTCGAGCCGTCGGGTTTCAGCCCCCGGAAGGCGAAGATCTCCCGGGGAGGCGCCTCCCCCGGCGCCGCCCGGGCACGGCCTATCGCCTCCAGCTTCTCCCGGAACCCGTCCCGGTACCCCGCCTCCAGGATCTCCAGGATGCTCCGCCCCCGGAGCTGCCGGATGTCGTACCCGCTGGTGCCCAGGAAGGAGGGGTTGGCGTCCCGGAAGACCCCGTCCGGCCCGATCAGGACCAGCATGTCCGGGGAACCGTCGAACAGGATCTGGAAGTCCGCGTCCAGCTCCCCTCCCGGCTTCCGGCAGGTCCGGAGCAGGCTCATGAGGGCCTCGGAGAACAGGGAATCCTCAGGGGGCAGGTCGAGGAGGGGTATCGTCTCGTCTCCGCCGACCGCGGAGGGATCCAGATCCGACATGCTCATCGGTTTCCTAAGGTTTTCGGCTTCCCCGAGTCCCGCGGAGGCCTCGGGGCGCCGGAGCCCGTTCAGGACGAAATCCGGCCTTATCTTATCGGCAGGAACGGCTCCCTACTTGAACGTATCGTGAATCGGCGTGAATTCAAAGCGGACGTCCCGGAATCTCCCCGGCCGCCCCGGGATCCGTCCGGCCGTCCAGGTAGGCCTCGCAGTCGGAAAGCCAGGCCGTCATGGCCGCCAGTTGGCCGGTCCGGAAGCGGCGGATCAGGGCCTCGAAGCCTCGGTCCCCGGACTCGAGGCGGCGAAGGCGAAGCCAGGCATCGCACACCGCCTTCTGTTCCGACACCAGGCGCCGGGCCGCCGGGGGATCCACCCGGGCGCAGAAGTAGAGCTTGGCGGGGAATTCCACCCGAAAGGCCCGGCTGTCCGCCACGGGCTCCGTCATCCAGGCCCGGAGGGCGGCCTGCCCTTCCGGGGTCAGGCGGAACACCTTCCGGGGCGGCCGGCCCGCCTGCTCCCGGACATCCATCGCCACCAGGCCGAGCCGTCCGAGCCGGGCCAGGAGGGCGTAGAACCGGCTCCGCTTGACCTTCCAGACGACGGACAGGCCCGACCGGCCGGCGTAGCGCCGATAGAGCTCGTAGCCGTGGAGGGGCCCCTCGTACAGGAGGCCCAGGATCGCGAACTCGATGGATACCGGTTCGTCCATGGATACCAGTGTCCGGCGGGGATGCCCCGCCGTCAAGCGGGTATCCCGTTCCTGGTCTGCTCCTTGAAGAACTTTGTTTCTGCATGTAGTATCGCATAAACATGCGGAGATTTCGGGTTGACAACTCCGGAGTACCGTCCTACCATTACTCATCCGCTGAAGAGTAGTGGATGAATCCAAGCAGGAGGCACCAATGGGCAAATTCGGAAAGGCTATCGCGATTCTGGTATTATCATCCCTTACCGTCGGCATGGCCTTCGCCAACGGAACCAAGGACGCCGCGGCCCCGGCGGGTTCGACGGAACTCCAGCCCGGGACCTACACCTGGGTGGCAGGGAGCATGGGCGGCGGCTGGTATACCGTCGCCGGAGGATTCGCCCGGCTGGTGAACGAGAAGGAGCCCAAGATCACGATCAAGGTGATCCCCGGCGGCGGCGTGGCCAACCCGATCGCCCTGAACAACGGGGACGTGGACATCGCCTGGGGCGTGGGGTACGTGGACAAGGCCGCCTTCAACGGGACCGCCCCCATCTACGACAAGGCCTACAAGAACCTGGCCTCCATCTCCGGAACCATGGCCGTGGACTACTACCACTTCCTGGCGGCCAAGGACACCGGGGTCACCACCCTGGACCAGTTCGTGGACAAGATCAAGAAGGGCGAGAAGATCAAGATCGCGGCTCCCATGACGGGAACCTCCGATTACGTCATGACATCCTTCGTCCTGGCCTACTACGGGATTTCCTACGACACAATCAAGCAGAACGGCGGAACCGTCATCCAGGCCATCTACGGCGACATGCCCAGCCTCTACAAGGACCGCCACGTGGATTACGCCTTCGCCACCCTGGGGCTCCCGGGGGCCATCATGACCGAAATGGCCATGGGCCGGCCCTCCACTCTGATGGCCCTCTCCAACGAGATCATCGACCACTGCGCCAAGACGTACGGGACCGTCGCCCGGGCCAGCGGGCTGGCCAGAGTTCCCGGCGGGACGTACACAGGCATGCCGAACGAGATCCAGACCCTCTGCCATTCCACCGAGATCTTGGTCAGTCCGAGTATGCCCGCGGCGGCGGTCTACGCCATCACGAAGGTCCTGAACGAGAACAAGGACTTCCTCGTGAGCCTGGGCGCCGGGTACAGGGTCTTCGATCCCAAGACCACCTGGTCCACGGTGCAGGTCCCGCTCCATCCCGGAGCCGAGAAATACTACAAGGACGTCGGAGTCATGAAGTAATCATCCGCCGCCGCGGAAGGGAATCGGGCCCGTACGGGCCTGATCCCCCTCCGATCCCCGAGCCGCGCGGACCCTCCGCATGAATACCACGAGATAAGGATTCCCCATGAGAGAGCTTAAAGGTCACCTGAAGGTACTCGTCTCGATCTGGGCTGCGGCGATCGCGGTCTTCCACCTCTACACCGCCGTCTTCGGCATCATGCAACCGCGCATCCAGCGGGGGATCCATATCCTCTTTCTCCTGCCGCTGGCCTTCCTCCTCTACCCCGCCACCAAGAAATCCCCGACGGATCGCCCGTCGATGCCGGACTTCTTCCTGGCTTTCCTTGCGACCCTTCCGTCCCTGTACGTCATCGTCATGAACGAACCCCTGAACATGCGCATGCCAATGGTCTCCCCCATGACGACCCTGGAGCTCTGGCTGGGCATCGTGAACATACTCCTCCTCATCGAGGCCATACGCCGGGTCGTGGTGCCCGCCATGGCCGTGCTGGTCCTCGTTTTCTTCGCGTACATCTTCATCGCGCCCTACCTCCCGGGGATCTTCTATTCCCGGAGGGTATCCCTGGCCCGCATCGTGGAGATGAACTACCTGATCACCGACTCGGGGATCTACGGGGCCATCACGGGAGTCACGGCGACCTTCGTCGCGATTTTCGTGATCTTCGGCTCCTTCATGCAATATACGAAGACAGGCGAGTTCTTCACGAACTTCGCCTGCAAGGTGGCCGGAAGCGGTCCCGGCGGACCCGCCAAGATCGCCGTCGTGAGCTCGGGTCTCTTCGGCTCCATCTCGGGGGTCGCCGCGGCCAACGTCTACGCCACGGGGACCTTCACGATCCCCCTCATGAAACGCCTGGGCTACCGCCCCCAGTTCGCGGGAGCCGTGGAGGCCGCCGCGTCCACCGGCGGACTCATCATGCCCCCCATCATGGGGGCCGGTGCCTTCGTCATGTCCGAGATCACGAACATCCCCTACGCGACCATAGCCCTGGCCGCCGCCTTGGGGGCCATCCTGTATTACTTCAGCATCGGAATCCGGGTCCACCTGATCGCCCTCAAGGACAACCTCAAGGCCATGGATCCATCGGAGATGATCTCCTGGAAACAGGTCCTGATGGACTCCTACCTCCTCATCCCCCTGGTCGTCCTGATCGCCCTCCTGGTCATCGGGTACTCCCCCTTCGGGGCCTGCACCTACGCGATCGGGGCCTCCTTCCTCCTGGGTTTCCTACGCAAGGAAACCACCATGACCCCGAAGCGGCTGTTCGATGCGTTCCGGCTTTCGGGATTCAACCTGATCATGCTGGCCGTGTCCTGCGCGGGGGCCGGGATGGTAATCAGCATCGTGACCTACACGGGCCTCGCCCTCGGGATCGCCACGGTGATCACGAGCTTCTCCCACGGGATCCTCCTGCCCGCCCTCATCCTGGTGATGATCACCTCCATCATCCTGGGCATGGGGCTTCCCTGCACCCCGGCCTACATCATCGCGGTGACCATCGGCGGGCCGGCCATGCTGGGTCTCGGGATCGAGATGCTCCCGGCCCACCTCTTCGTGTTCTACTTCGCCATCCTGGCGGAGGTGACCCCTCCCGTGTGCATCGCCGCCTACTGCGGGGCCGCCATCGCGGGGACCAAGCCCCTGTCCACGGGCTTCGAGGCCTCCCTCCTGGCCATCATGGGCTATATAATTCCCTTCGTATTCGTGTACAACCAGGCCCTCCTGCTCCGGGGCCCTGCCTTGGAGATCATAGGAGTGTTCCTCGCTCTCCTGGTCACGACGACCCTCTCGGGAGCCGCCATCACGGGTTTCCTCTTCAAACCTCTGGGCATTCTGGGCAGGGCTTTGACCGCGGTCGGAAGCCTGGCGGGGGTCCTCGTGGCCGCCAACGCCAAGCTCCTCGCGACCACGGGTCCCCAGCTGGCCCTGATCGGGGCCGCATTGGCGGGCATCGCGGTCTTCGTTATCGGGAACCGCCGAGCCCTGCGGGCCCGGGGCTTCGCGGTCTGAGGGCCGCGGATCGAGGATGCCCGGGATGACGATTCGAGCGGATGTCACGGTGCTGGG
>Ga0116154_10000320_pt1 | contig 64190 bp, 56 predicted proteins | sample AD_UKC030_MetaG_FD_89898 | JGI IMG/M metagenome (GOLD analysis project Ga0116154, IMG submission 89898) | Active sludge microbial communities of municipal wastewater-treating anaerobic digesters from USA - AD_UKC030_MetaG | ecosystem: Engineered > Bioreactor > Anaerobic > Digestate | place: USA... | reverse complement strand
GCGTAGGTCCGCGCCATCATCGCTCCCACCCCCTCGGAAATCAGAAAAGGACTCGATGCCCCCAGACCCGGCACCCACAACCGATATTCGCCCGGCGTCTCAAATTCGCTGAAATCAGCCTCCATGACTTTTTGGTAAGGTGTTTCCGTGTAGGTGTAACCCGTATCAATGCGAGCGGCCAGCTGGCCTTGGAAAACGACCTCGCTGGTTTCGACCCGGACGAGGCAAAAACTGGTGGCGGGGATTGTCAGTTCGCCCAGGCTGCCCAGGTAATAACCGATCATGGCTTTCTTGGTCCACAACGGTTGATAACCTTCCTGATGGACATGAATCGCAGGGCTGAAACGAAGTGGATCCGCCTGCACCGAGTAATCGGTTTCCGAACACCAAAGGGTGGCGTCGGGATTCAACACACGGACAAACGCGCCATCCGAGACAGGCTGGGCCAACTGCAAATACAGGTAATTGCCAATTCGCAGGTCCCGGATCTTAAGAGGCGCATAAAGCGGTCGCCGTTTGAAACCGACCGCTGTGACCTCGAGGATTTTCCCGTCGGCCTGAACCTGGAAACGGTCGGGCTGAGGAGCCAGCAGTTGGTTGGAGGCATTCACAAAGTCCCACTCGGATAGAACGGCAGGATCCGGAGCCTTTGTTGTCACCAGGGTGAGTTCGAGCAAAGCAGGTGTCAAAAGCCGCAATTGATAAGCGCCGACGACAGGCAACGCCAGGGAGAGATTTTCCTCCATCCTCTGGGGGGCGGCGTAAGATCCAAACGTTGAACTCAACATGAGCAGCGCCAGAAGAGAGCGGTTTGTTTCCAGGCAAATAGAGCGGAAATAGTGGGTCAAAAACACAATCCGGCGGCAGGTACAAGACAGCATTTTCATGTTCGATGGGAAGCGTTAGCAACAGTCATGCCGACGCCATTTACGTGCGATTTTGCGGATTTCCCGCGCTGACGCTGTCCCTTTTGTGGACAAAGCACCTCAGGGGAGTACAGTTAATGGTCAAAAAACTGATGCAACCTCTTGGGACAGGGGAATAAGCAATTCCCTACACTCCGTACAACCTCGGGGCCATCCAAAATTTGGGCCGCTTCTCAATGGTGCGAATCCATCGAGCCGGTCTGAAAGAAGATTGGGCCGATTTCCGCGCTGGTCTGAGCCGCGCAAAACAGATAAGGATATCACGGTGATGCGGCAATTTTTACGTGTGGGAGCCTATTTTCGGGCAGACCTGCCGTGGCTGATGGTCTCATTGGTTTTGCTGGGATTTCAGCTGGGCGCTGGATTGCTAAAGCCCTGGCCGCTGGCGCTGGCAGTGGACCATGTTTTATCGGATCGTCCGGCGCCGGAATGGCTGGCGACCTGGCAGGGCCAGCACAGCCGGGAAACAATCCTGGTGCTGCTCTGCGGGACGTTGCTCCTGCTGCACGGTTTCCAGGGGGGGATTGGGGCGCTGCAAAACATTCTCGTTATCAAGATCGGATTGCGAGGGCTCGCCCGTGTGCGGACAGAGGTCTTCCAGCGCCTCCAGTTTACTTCCCTGCGCTTTTTTCAGAACACGCGGCAAGGCGACGTGATCTACCGGGCCAGCTGGGATACCTACGCATTTCAGACCTTGTTTCAACAGGGATTCATGGGCTTGCTGTCTGGCGCCCTGAGCCTGGCGTTGATGAGCATCGTGATGGCCCGGCTGAGTCCCGGTCTAACAGTGGTTGCGCTGTTGACCGTTCCGATGCTCGGGTTGGTCATGCGTTTTTTTGGGCGTCAAATGGCGCAGACAAGCCGCGAAGCTCACCAAGCCGACAGCCGGGTGACCGCCTTCATCCAGCAGGCGATCGAGGCCCTGCCCTTGATCCGAAGTTACACGCAGGAGGAGCGCCAGACCAACCGGTTCGCAGGCCATGCGGACGAGGCGCTGAATCGACGCCTGACTCAGCACCGATGGGAAGTCGGTTACTTGGGTTTGATCGGAATAGTTTTTGGTCTGGGCTCGGCCGGCATTCTGTGGGTGGGCGGCCGTCTGGTGTGGAGAGGAGATCTGTCCCTCGGTGAACTGCTTGTTTTTCTTGCATACCTCAGCCAGTTTTTCGACCCGCTGAATCAGCTTTCACGCGTCGGCGCAACCGCGTCGGAGGCCATCACAGGGGTTCGTCGCGTGTTTGAACTTCTGGATGCGCCATTGGAAACTCAGGAACTCGCTCAGGGATCGATAGATCGGTGTGCGGACGTTCGAGGCCCCAAGGCGCCCGTTGTCCTTCCGGCACCGCAAAAGGGAATCCAAGGCCGGTTGAAGCTGGATCGCGTGAGTTTCGCCTACGAGCAGGACCGGCCAGTGCTGCGTGAGGTCAGTTTCGTCTTGGAACCTAAGCAATGCCTGGCCATCGTCGGGCAAAGCGGTGCGGGCAAGAGCACCTTGCTGGCTTTGTTAGCGCGATTTTTTGATCCCGATGCCGGACGGATTCTGATCGATGGCGTCGACCTGAACGATTACCCCCTCCGGGAATGGCGGACGCGGGTGACGCATGTCATGCAGGAGCCAATCATTATTCCGGCGACCGTTCAGGAGAACCTCGCCCTGGGATTCCCGCAGGCTGACTTGGACCAAATACAGAAAGCCGCCAAGGCCGCCCATGCCGACGCGTTCATACGGTCTTTGCCCCAAGAATACGAAACCCCCATCGGAGACGGCGCCCTGCGTTTGAGCGCCGGGGAAAAGCAAAGAATCAGCCTCGCCCGTGCCTTTCTCAAGAATGCGCCGATTCTGCTTTTGGATGAACCCACCAGCACCCTCGATGTGGAAAGCGAACAATTGGTTCTCGAGAGTTTGCAGCGTCTGGTTCAGGGACGCACCACGATGATTGTCACGCATCGTCCAACGAATATCCTTTTGGCCCAGGCGGTCCTGGTGATGGAATCCGGCCGGGTCACAGCCGCGGGATCACCGGAAGAGGTGCTGGGTAAAAGCCCGTTTCTTGGACGGCTAATCCAAGGCCAGAGAGGTTACGGATCATGATGGCTTGAAAGGTCCGGGAAGCACCGAGGGCTTTCCTTTGGATCCGGCTTATGCATAATCCAAGGCATGCGCTGGATACTTATATTGGTATTTCTATGGGGAGGATCTGAGATGACGACTTCACCGCAGGCCTCCCAAGAGAAAGCCGCCGAGGAATGGCAGTGGTTATTTCAAGGCGAGACTACCGCGGGCTGGCGAGGTTTTCGTCAGAAATCTTTTCCGGCCAAAGGCTGGGTTGTTGAGGATGGTTGTCTGAAACACCAGAAGGACGGCGGCGGCGGCGATCTTGTGACGGTCGAGCAATATGAGAATTTTGAACTGTCCTTTGAATGGAGACTGGGCCCGGGCGCCAACAGCGGCATCAAATACCTCATCACCGAGGATCGTTCCCAAGCCGTGGGTATCGAATACCAGCTCTGGGATCAAACCCGCGGAAGGACGGCCCGAAACGAAGCGCCCGGCATACACAGCACCGCCGCCGCTTACGATCTCCTCGCCCCCTCGAACGCCGACATAAAAATCGACGGTCAATTCAATCAATCTCGGATTATCGTGCAAGGAAAACACGTTGAGCATTGGCTCAATGGTCAGCGGGTTCTAGCCTTTGAACTGGAAAGTCCCGAATTGAAGGCGGCGATTGCGAAGAGCAAATTCAAAGGCGTTCCCGGATTCGGCGAGAAAATCCGAGCTCACATCTTGCTTCAGGACCATGGCGGGGAAGTTTGGTTCCGCCAGCTCAAGATCCGCCGGCTTCCGGAAATAAAAAAGTGATCGAAGATCAACCCCGAGGTGTGGGCGGGTCTTTCTTTAATGTATCTTACTTATGGGGAAAGAGTAACAATAATTACTTTCGGGGGGATTCCCCGGGGAGCCATCCCAGACTGGGGGGATTGGGCTTGACACGGAAGATGACTTTCAATAGTCCCGAGGGGTCAAATTTTGACTTGGGCTGATACCCAATCGATCGAAACTGAGAAATTCTAATTATCGAGACCATTATGTTGCGGAGTAGAACACGTTATTGGGGATTGTTATGTTGGGTCCTTTTCATGGCGGGCGGATGGGCGGCTTTAGCGAGTGAAGCCGAGCTTAAGCTACCTGATTTACGTTCGGTGTCGTTCCCATTGCTTGGGGGGGCCTCCGGCTACACTTTAATGCTCATCGGCATCCTGGTTTGCGCGATTGGGCTTGTGTTTGGCATCTTTCAGTATTATCAGACCAAGAATCTGCCGGTGCACGATTCCATGCGCAATGTTTCCAACATCATTTGGGAAACCTGCAAGAGCTATTTGGTGCAACAGGGCAAGTTTCTGGCTGTTCTTTGGATTCTGATTGGGCTGTGCATTGTTTATTATTTTGCGTTTCTGCAGCACATGGGGATGGGAAAAGTGGTGTTGATTCTCATGGCTTCGATTCTGGGCATTCTCGGCTCCTACATGGTGGCCTGGTTCGGCATGCGGATTAACACCCAGGCGAATTCACGATCGGCCTTTGCCGCTTTGACCGGTCTGCCCTGGGCTCCCCTGGTGATTCCCATGCGCTCCGGCATGAGCGTAGGTCTGCTCCTGATCACGGTGGAGTTGTTCTTCATGATCTGCATTTTGATCTTCCTACCCTCCGACCTCACCGGCCCCTGCTTTATCGGCTTTGCCATCGGAGAATCTCTTGGCGCCAGCGCGCTGCGCATCTGCGGCGGCATCTTTACAAAGATTGCCGATATTGGATCGGATCTCATGAAGATCGTTTTCAAACTGCCCGAGGACGACCCGAAGAATCCGGGCGTGATCGCGGATTGCACGGGCGACAATGCGGGCGACAGCGTGGGACCGACCGCCGACGGTTTTGAGACTTACGGCGTGACCGGCGTGGCTTTGATTACATTTCTGGCGCTGACCCTGGGAGTCGGCCCGTTGTGCGCGCAGCTGGTGGTGTGGATCTTCGTGATGCGCATTTTGATGATTGTGACTTCGCTGGTGGCTTACTTCATCAATGACCGAGTTTTCACCGCAAAGCTCAGCCGGGCCAAGGACTTCAATCCCGAACTGCCGTTGACCTCGCTGATCTGGATTACCTCGATTATCTCGATCGGGGTGACCTTCATCGCCAGCAAGCTCGTATTGCCCAAGAGCGACCTCATTCATGGGGATCTTTGGTGGGTGCTTTCGGTGATCATTTCCTGCGGCACAATCGCCGGCGCGCTGATTCCCGAGTTCACCAAGATATTCACGAGCACTCATTCACGGCACGTCAAGGAAGTGGTCACGGCGTCGAAACAAGGCGGGCCCTCGTTGAACATCCTGTCGGGTTTCGTCGCGGGAAATTTCTCCGCGTTTTGGGAAGGGCTGCTCATGCTGGTCTTGATGCTGGTTGCCGCCGTGCTGGCGGGTCATGAGGCCCTGAAGACCATCATGCCGGCCGGCATCGACTTCGCCGCGCCCATTTTCGCCTTTGGCCTGGTCGCCTTCGGCTTCCTGGGCATGGGCCCGGTCACGATCGCGGTCGACAGCTTCGGACCGGTGTCGGACAACGCCCAATCGGTTTACGAGCTGAGCCAGATTGAATCCGTGCCCAACGTGAAATCGGAGATCGAGAAGAAGTTTGGCTTCAAGCCCGACTTCGAGAAGGCCAAACACAACCTCGAACGAAATGATGGCGCCGGCAACACATTCAAAGCCACAGCCAAGCCGGTTCTCATCGGCACCGCCGTCGTGGGAGCGACCACGATGATCTTCGGCATCATCCTGCTGCTCAACAACAGCATCGCCAACGGCCAGGTGATTCAAATGCTGAGCCTGGTCCGGCCTGAGATCGTGCTGGGCTTTCTGATGGGGGGTGCGGTCATCTATTGGTTCACCGGAGCTTCCACGCAGGCCGTGGTCACCGGAGCCTACCGCGCGGTCGTCTACATCAAAGAAAACATACGCCTGGACGCCAAGACGGCCTCCATCAAAGACAGCAAGGAAGTGGTGAAAATCTGCACCATTTACGCGCAGAAAGGCATGATCAACATCTTTGTCGCCATCTTCTGTCTCTCCCTGGCCTTGGCGTTCTTCAATCCCTACTTCTTTATCGCTTACCTGATTAGCATTGCGTTCTTCGGATTGTTCCAGGCCATCTTCATGGCCAACGCCGGCGGGGCCTGGGATAACGCCAAGAAGATTGTGGAAGTGGACTTGAGAGCCAAGGGGACCGATCTCCACGCCGCCAGTGTCGTCGGCGACACCGTGGGCGATCCCTTCAAAGACACGTCGTCGGTGGCCATGAATCCGATCATCAAGTTCACCACGTTATTCGGCCTGCTCGCGGTTGAAATTGCCGTGGCCATGACGAACAAGGAGGCCAAGATCGCGATTGGCTCAGTGCTGTTCGCCGTCGCCCTCGTCTTTATTTACCGTTCGTTTTATGGGATGAGGATTCCGGAAGACAAGTAGTCTTCGGCTCACAAGGTTTGCTGCAAGCCGCTCGACGGTTTAATTCCTCGAGCGGCTTTTTAGGAATCGGAGCAGGAGAAGAATCGGAGGACACCATCGGAGGCGATCACCAATGGCAAAAAAGGCTTTAATCACGGGAATTACCGGACAAGACGGCTCCTACCTGGCTGAACTCCTTTTGTCCAAGGGGTATGAAGTCCATGGCATCATCCGACGGGCGAGCACCTTTAACACCGGACGCCTGGATCCCATTTACGCCGATCCCCATGCCCCGCATAACCGCCTGATGTTGCATTACGGCGATCTCAGTGATGCCAGCGGCCTGGCCGGTCTCATCGGCCGCATCCAGCCCGAGGAGGTCTACAATCTTGCCGCCCAAAGCCATGTCCGGGTCAGCTTTGACAGTCCCGAGTATACGACGGACGTGACGGCCACCGGGACAGTGCGATTATTGGAGGCCATCCGAGAAAGCAACATAAAACCCAGGTTTTATCAGGCCTCATCCAGCGAGATGTTTGGCAAGGTCCGGGAGGTGCCTCAGAAGGAAACGACGCCGTTTTACCCGCGCAGTCCCTATGCCTGCGCCAAGGTGTACGCCTTCTGGATTACGTGCAACTACCGAGAATCCTATGGGCTGTACGCCTGCAACGGCATTCTCTTCAATCATGAATCCCCGCGACGGGGAGAGACTTTTGTCACCCGCAAAATCACTCGGGCGGTGGCGCGCATTCAGGCGGGCTTGCAGGATCAGTTGTTCCTGGGGAACCTGGATTCGAAAAGAGACTGGGGTTATGCCAAGGAGTATGTCGAAGCCATGTGGCTCATGTTGCAGCAGGACACACCCGAGGATTACGTGATTGCCACCGGCGAAACCCATTCTGTCCGGGAATTCCTCGAGCTCGCCTTCAGCCATGTGAGTCTGGACTGGCAACGCTACGTTAAAATTGATCCGCGTTATTTTCGCCCCGCCGAGGTCGATCTGCTGGTCGGCGATGCCTCCAAAGCCCAAGAGAAACTCGGATGGAAACCCCGCACTCGATTTGCGGACTTGGTGCGTCTGATGGTTGAAGCGGATATCGAGTTGTTGAAGGAACAGCGGGCGGGTCGCGCGAAATTATCGCTTTAACCGGCCCAAAATCCTTCCTCGGGCTGATCCCAGAAAAAGGCCACCCCATTCACTCGTCGCGCCCCGTTGGCGCGATCATCATTCATTTATGGTTTCTTGGCGGACTTCGCAAAGTTGGGGGTGAGACGAAGAACCGCATCGCGCATCTCTTTGCCCGGTTTAAACTTCACCACCGCGCGCGCGGGAATCGGCACGTCCGTTTCGGGTGCCTTGGGATTGCGTCCCATCCTGGGCTTGCGCACTTTGACCTCGAAAACTCCGAAGTTGCGTAGCTCAACGGTCTTCCCGCCGGCCACTGCCTCCGAAATATAATCCAGGGTCTTTTGGATTACAGCGAATACATGTTGTTGAATCAGCCCCGTCTCGTTGCTGATGCGCACTACCAAGTCACGCTTAGTCATATTTTTGATAAGGTGGAAGCCATGGTCCCATCATTCGCCCAACGGTAATATGATGAATGATAAGGGATTATTACCACGAAACTTTGCCGACAGCAAGCGCGAAAAACGGCCATCTCGTTTTAATCCGCCCAGGGGGGCTTGACGGAATGCCTCAGGTTGAACCTCTGGGATCCCAAAACGAACCCAGATGTCGATGCCCTCCGGGCAAGCCACGAAGACGGTCCCGGTGCTCCGACTTGTGATGCCCTAAAACCCGGATTCCCAGATGCATTCTCTCTCTCTGTCCGCGCGGGATTGCCGGAGGCAGTGCGTGGATGAGATTCATTCCGAATGAGTTTTAAGAATGGATTCCGCACCATCTCTTACCGAATGGATAAGCTCGGACGGGGAATGTACAACCGCCTTGCCCCCCCAACATAACACCCATCGCTGAACCTCGGAAAGACTCGAAAGCTTCAACCTCAATTCGATGCCCCCGGAGGGCAATTCTCGAAGGACTTGGCTCGGGTGCCACCTTTTTTCCCGGATATAGTCCGCCACCTCAGGCAGGAACTCGATCACCACGTCATGGACTTGACGCCCCGCATGGACGCCAAAACTGTGTTCCAGCAGTTTATCCAGAGAAAACGACCGGGGCCGATGAAAGACTTTCCCCGTCTTTCGGACGGTCACAATCCGGCTGGGAACAAAGGTTCGAATGTCCTGGCGGAGATGGCAGTAACCGAAAAGAAACCACTCGCCGTTGATGTTGGCCAAATGATAGGGATCCACCTCCCGTTGTTCCGATTGAGGCGATCCGGGCTTTCGATACTCCAGCAGCAGACGCTGGCGCTTGACCGTCGCCTGGGCCAGCTCATTGAATACTTCCAAACTCAGGATCGGCTCGGCCCGAGTCCGAAACGAAATGGTATCGTTCCACGCCGCGAAATCGATGGTGACAGTCTCAGGCAGGGACTCGGCAATTTTTCGAAATGCGCTGACCAAGGGTTTCTCAAAGTGCGTGCCCCGGTACTGCTGCAAGGCCTTCTCGGCCACCAGTAAGGCCACCAGTTCTCCCTCGGTGATCTGCAGGGACGGGAACGCCACGACGTCTTCCGTGTAGTAAAAACCATGGCGCTGATCGTGATAGGAAATCGGCAGTTCCAGACGATCCCGCATGAAGTCAATATCGCGATAAATCGACTTGGTGCTGATCTCCAGTTCCTGCGCCAAACTCGAGGCGTTCGGAAAGGTTGCGGCCATCAAGGCCCTGTGAATATGCAGCATTCGAGCCAGGGGCGGTCGGGAAATCCGGTTCGAAACCGAAAACCTTTCCGTAGTTCTCCCGGACATGAGAACGGCCTCCGCACCGATGACCCCTCCAAAAGGAGGCTAGAGCAGTTTGGCCAAAAGTTCCTCGTTGGTTTTGTGCTTCCGCAAGGCGCCGATCAGGGTTTCCATGGCCTCAACCGGATTCAAATCCACCATCATCCGGCGCAGTTTGCGAATGGCTTCAATGTGCTTGGCCGGAAAAAGCTTTTCCTCCTTGCGGGTTCCGCTGCGGGGAATATCAATGGCGGGAAAGAGCCGGCGATCCGCCAGTTTGCGATCCAGAATGAGCTCCATGTTTCCCGTTCCTTTGAACTCCTGAAAAATCAACTCGTCCATGCGCGAACCGGTCTCCACCAGGGCGGTGGCCAGAATGGTGAGCGATCCGCCATGTTCGATCTTCCGGGCCGAGGCAAAAATCTTGCGCGGAATCTCCAGCGCCCGGGCATCCACGCCTCCCGTCATGGTGCGACCGCTTCCTCCGTGAACACTATTGAACGCGCGAGCGACACGGGTCAGCGAGTCCAGCAGGACAAAAACATCCTTGCCAGACTCCACCATCCGACGACAACGCTCAATCATGAATCGCGACAAACGCACGTGCGTTTCCAGATCCTGGTCGTTCGAGGAGGCGATGACATCCGCGTTGACCGACCGCTGAAAATCGGTCACTTCCTCGGGACGTTCGTCAATCAGGAGCACCATTACGTAGACCTCGGGATGATTGGTCGTCACCGCGTTGGCGATCTGCTTCAGCACAGTGGTCTTTCCCGTGCGCGGAGGGGCGACAATCAGCCCGCGTGTCCCCTTTCCAATCGGTGTCACCAGGTCAATAATACGCGTCTCCACCAGATCGGGCGAGGTTTCCAGGTTGAACTTCTCGAGAGGATCTATCGTGGTCAGGTTCTCGAATCGAACCGAGCGGGTGTAATCGGAAAACGGCATATCGTTGACCAACTGCACTTCGCGCAACTGCGGGCTGTTGCCACGATGGGGCGGCTGCAAACTGCCCGCCACCAGGCAACCTTCCCGAAGAAAATTCCGCTTGATGGTGTCCGGTGTTACGAAGATATCGGTCGGCTTGGGCTGAAAGCAGTTTTCCGGCGAACGCAGAAAACCGAAGCCCTTCTCCGATATTTCCAAGTAACCCGACCCATGTTCGGGGGTTGCAGAGGACGACTTATTCATATCTCAAACATTAACTCTAGGGTTCTCGCCAGGGCTCTTGCCCTGAAACTTAAAAGAATCTGAATGCCCAGTGGAACCGATGCCCGGATAGTTTAGAGAACTGACCGAAAGGCACAGACGGTTGATCCTTTGCCCTATTTCTAATCGAATTTCCCTCGTCACGCAAATGCTTTTTTTAAAATGTCAAAAATGCCCAGCTTCAAGGACACCGTCCCCCGCACAAATGCAGGCTTGCATTGCGCTTGATCGCCAGTAATCTCCACACCTGAAATTTTAGATCGGGTCATTGATTAGAAAAAAACGTTATGGCATCAGCAAACGATATCCGCAAGGGCATGGCAATTAGTTATAACGGCGACGTCGCCGTTGTCCTGGACTGTCAACACCGAACCCCTGGCAACCTGCGCGCCTTTGTTCAGGCCACCATTCGCAGCATCCGTACCGGCAAATCCTCCGACGTCCGATTCGGTTCCACCGAACGCATCGAGATCGTCCCCCTCTCAAATCGAAAGATGGAATTCAGCTACAAAGACGGAGAGGATTTTGTCTTCTCCGATGTGGAAACTTATGAAACAGTCAACATCCCACCTGAAATCGTCGGAGATTCCAAAAACTATCTGGTCGAAAACTCCCTCGTTACTGTCACCTGCATTGAGGAAAAAGTCGTCTCTGTCGAACTGCCGTCCAGTGTGGTTTTAACGGTAAAGGATGCCCCCGAGGGCATTCGCGGCGATTCGGCCAACAACGTGCAAAAACCGGTTCTCTTGGAAACCGGCATCACTATCCAAGCCCCCCTGTTCATCAAAACCGGCGAAAAAATCAAAATTGACACCCGCACAGGCAAGTATATGGAAAGAGCGTAACTTCCTGAAAACGAGACTGCTAAAACCGGTTGCATGACGCTTGAGGATTCCGCATGAACTCAAATTCATCGTTACACGAGATTGCCCAGATTCTGCGTCAACAATCGGATCGACTCCTCCAGTTCCAGGTGGTTGCCGGATTCGACGGTTTCGTGGACGAAATCATTTCCGTTGTTCAGGAGCGCTCAGACCTCAACACCTGGAGTGCTGTCCGAGATATCTCATCGTTTGGTGACCTGATTAAAGCCGCCGCTGGAAGAAGTTCTCTCCGTGAAATCGTCGTCCATCGCGCCGATCCGGGCGGATGCGCAGTCAATCTGGGCGATGGCCTCATCGCCCTAGGCGCTCAACTCGATTGCTTCGCCACTCTTGGAAAGCCAAGACACGCCGCCTTTGAACATTTTGCTGCACAATGTCAGAACTGCTATTCCTGGGGACGCGAACCGGGTCGAACCCTGGCCTTTGAGTTTTCTGATGGAAAACTGATGTTTAGTGCTGTTACTCAACTCGCTGAGTTCGATGAACTTATGCTGATCAACGTTCTCAAGGACGGGACCTATACCCGAGCTTGTGAGAAGGCGCATTTGATCGCATTAACGGACTGGACCCTCTATCCGCACATGACCGGTTGTTGGAGGAAACTCCAAAAAGAGGTCTATTCCAAGCTCAAGCACAAGCCATTTTTGTTTATCGATATCGTTGATCCATCGAGTCGGTCCATTGAGGATATTCGAACCATGATGGAAACCTTGTCTGGCTTCGAAGAATCCTGCATGACGGTTTTGGGTTTGAATGGGAATGAGGCCAATGTCCTCGCCAAGGTCGCTGGCATTCCAATGGCTGGAGACAATCCTGAACAGGTGTTGTCGCAAACCAATCACCTGCGAGATCACTTGAACATCTCCCAAATTGTGGTGCACTGCCAGAAATTTGCCTGTTTTGCCGATCGGACCCAATCGGCAACAGTATCAGGTCCCTATTGTCCAAATCCCAAAAAGAGCACAGGAGCGGGCGATCGTTTTAACGCGGGCTATTGCTGTGGTTTGTTCCTGGGCATGAGTCCCGAGAAAACAATGCTGCTTGCTTCCGCCGCATCGGGTTACTTCGTTAGACATGCAAAAAGCGCCTCGGTCCCTGCGCTCGCGGATTTTATCCAACAATGGGCCGAAAACAAATTGGAGAACTGAGGTTCACCCCTCGAACCGCCGAAATCCAACAGGCAGCAACGGTACCGACAACAACACTCGTCGACCCGGTCCAACCATTCTTTATAATAATTTATTTACAATATTAGTAAAACAGATACAATTCTCATCCTGCAGTCCATTCCGTCGAAGTGACGTCTGCACCCATAAATGACATGCCTTAAACAGGGGCTTCATTCAGAATGACGATCTAGCTCAAAGCCATGTACCAGTATCATAAGTCCTATGACATTATCGTGGTCGGAGCTGGCCATGCAGGTGTAGAAGCAGCCCTGGCCGCTGCCCGGATGGGTTGTCAGACCCTGCTGCTAACCATTAATCTCGATTCCATAGCTCAACTATCCTGCAATCCGGCCATAGGAGGATTGGCGAAAGGCCATTTGGCAAGGGAAGTGGATGCCATGGGTGGGGAGATGGGCAAGGCAACTGATATGACAGGTCTGCAGTTCAGGATGCTGAACACCAAGAAGGGCCCCGCTGTTTGGGCGCCTCGAGCGCAATGCGACAAGAAAGCCTACCAGTTCCATCTAAAATGGATCTGCGAACGACAACCCAACCTCGACGTCAAACAATCTCAGGTCACTCGACTTCTGCACCGTGATAACCAAGTCTATGGCGTTGAAACCCAACTGGGCGTTCAGTTTCTCGGACAGGTCGTTATCCTGACAACAGGTACTTTCCTTCGGGGCTTGATTCATATTGGTTTTTCCAAATCACCAGGCGGTCGTGCTGGTGAAGCCCCGGCAGAGGCACTTTCTGATTCCCTGCGTGAAATTGGGATTGAATTAGGAAGACTCAAAACTGGCACACCACCCAGATTGCTGGCGCGAAGCATCGATTTTGGCAAAACCGAAAAACAGGGCGGAGACGAACCGGTCCCGTTCTTTACCTACTGGCCGGAAGACTTGTTCCACGTGGAACATCAGCAGACATCACAGAGTCTCGATCCCTCCGGTCGAGCTCCCTATCCGCCGGGATCGATCCTGGCGCGAATTGGCGGCCAGATGCCGTGTCACATCACCTACACGACCTCGTCAACAGCGGATCTCATCCGCCGAAACCTGGACAAGTCCCCCTTGTATTCTGGCGTCATCGAGGGAATTGGGCCTCGTTACTGTCCCTCTATCGAAGACAAGATTGTCAAGTTTTCCGGAAAGGAACGACATCAGATTTTTCTGGAGCCTGAGGGTTCCTCGACCGATGAGGTCTATGTGAATGGCTTCTCCACTTCTTTGCCATACGAGATCCAAGTCCAGTTGATTAAGACGGTGATCGGATGTGAAAACGCCGAAATTACCCGAGCTGCCTATGCCATTGAATATGATTATGCGGATCCACAGCAGCTCAAGCCGACCTTGGAGTCCAAACGTTGTCGGAACTTGTTTTTTGCAGGTCAGATCAATGGAACTTCAGGATATGAAGAAGCAGCCGCCCAAGGATTAATGGCTGGTATAAACGCCGTCCAAAGAATCCGGGGAAAGGAGCCCCTGGTTTTGAGGCGCGATCAGGCATATATCGGCGTTTTGATTGACGATTTAGTTACCAAAGGAACGCCTGAACCCTATCGGATGTTTACTTCGAGGGCGGAGTATAGATTAATGCTTCGTCAGGATAATGCAGATCAACGACTTTCTGCCATTGGTCATCAAGTAGGATTGTTGCCAGAAAGACATTATAGCAAGCTCTGCAAAAAGCGCCAAGCCATCTACGATGAACTGTCTCGCTTGGCTTCTCATCGATCCGGCAGTGTCACACTTCTGCAACTGTTGAAAAGACCGGAAGTATCTTACCGTGATCTGCCCTCGATTCATCCCAACCTCAATCCTGAAATCATTCAACAAATCGAGTTCGAGGTCAAATATGCAGGATACATTGAACGACAAAAGTCTGAGATCCAAAAGTCGTCTGTGTGGGAAGACAAGCGAATCCCAGAATGGATGGATTACACTGTCGTTGTGGGACTCAAAACAGAATCCAGGCAAAAGCTGAATCGTATCCGTCCAGCAACCATTGCTCAGGCGTCGAGAATTTCAGGAGTATCACCTGCGGACATTAGTCTGATTCTCGTGTGGATCAAACGGGGACAAAAGGCCAATGAAAGCTAAAAGTGATTTGTTACCAATTGCTTACGTTGGAGCACAACCATAAATAGCATGGTTATCCCTAGAATCGTTGCCAGCCAAAAAGGCTCTCCTCCTATAGCGAGCAGATCCACCAAAATAGTCCCTGTGACCAAATCCGCTGCCGAATACGGCTGGTGAGTGCTGTCTTTGCTCAAGAGTTGGCTGCAACAGATCCAAATCCAGAATCCCAGTAAACCGGCCAGCAGACATGTCTTTGGACGAAAACCAGCTTCCAGTAGTGCCAGAAGAATCGGAATACTCATCCACAGCACACACGCCGGACCCCAGAACGGATGCCGTAATCGTCCTCTGACGGCCAAGCTCGCTCCACCTGAGTAACCGGCTATCGCCAGTGCTTTCCAAACCACTTCTCCTGAAATGCCTCTTACACTTTCGCTTGCGGCCAAAAAGTAGACGCATAAACGGGCCAGACCTATAAAAAGCGCTGCCATGGGTGAGGCACGATAGAGGATACCATAAGTAATCAAGAAGAAACCGATGAGAAGAATTAAGAAAGCCGGGGCATCCCCGCTCCAAAGCAAAACCATGAGCCCGATCCCCAAAAAAGAGAGACAGATAACCCACCAGTGCTTTTGCTCTAACACCCTTTTAATCAATAGGTTATATGATATTCCTAGCGAGGATAATTCCGAATGATAGGTGAGTTTGAAGAGAGTGCAGCCGAAGATGAGCAGGCTTAATCCCAGAATGAGGGCCGCAAACTTGCCCAGTGATCCATGCCCGCCAAGCCACCAGGCGGCCACGCAATTAGACCAGAAGGTTGGCAGCAAGGAGCCTAGGATGGCCAACGATAGGAGTTTTCCCACCGTTTTCGATCGCACGGGAAACGGATTCATACGGATACGATCACGATGCCGATGGATAGGACATTACCGCGGGACGATCGCGATTTCAGAATCGTGGAACATAAGTGACCTCGAATGGACAATATCCAAAGGAGGCGTCGATGAAATCCATTTCCATGGATTGTATCTGAGGGTTGGATCAATCCGCAGAGCGTCTCATGGGACGCCGATTTTCCCGTCCAGCTGTGAGAAAGGATTATTGGTGAATTCCTCGGGCCCGCGTTCGGGAGTAGGTTCGGATTGGGTTTCCTGAGGGACGAGTTGTTCGCCGCTCGAAAGGCCTTTCGGCGGTTGAGAAGGCTCGTTTTGCGATTGGCGGGGATTCTTGGCGCGTTTGTTTCGCGGCAACGGGCTTAACATGACGTTAATGCCTCGGCCAATGAGTTTCGGAGGGGCGTCCGCGTGGGCGTAAGGTTGAACTTCGGCAATAAATTTGTTGACAACCTGGAATCCGTACTCTTTATGAGCCATTTCTCGTCCTCGAAACTTAAGTGTCAGTTTGACCTTCATTTCCTCCGACAGAAAGTCGATGGCGTGGTTCAACTTGACCTCAAAGTCATGAGGATCGATCGAGGGGCTGAGCTGGATTTCTTTGACCTTATTGGCGTGTTGATGACGATGCGACTCCTTTTCTTTTTTAGATTGTTCGTACCGGTATTTGCCGTAGTCCACCAAACGACAGACCGGCGGATTCGCATTCGGCGCGATCTCGACCAAATCCACATTCTTGCTGCGCGCCAAAGCGAGCGCTTCCGTCAACGGCAATATACCAAGTTGCCCGCCGTCATCATTGATTACCCTCACCTCGCGGGCGCGAATCTTGCCATTGACGCGGGTAAATGGCGTGGAGGGGGAACCGTAACGAGAAGAGGAAGGGCGAATCAAGGCACCCTCACCGGTTGGAGTTCATTCATGCGATATACGATCAATACGAGCCGCATGGCACCTGGTTGCATGTCATTTCTAGGGCGAATTAAATCCATTTTTATGATTCGTGCAAGTCCAAATCGTTGGAAACCCCGGCTTGACTTCGCCCAGGAGCGGCCTGAATAACTTCTCCGTCATGGCGAGTCGCTATTTCCTTCCAGGCAAAGATCGTGCCCGAGGGGTGCGGATTCTTTTTGATCGCATTGCGCCGAGGTACGATTTTATGAATGATCTGCAAAGCCTGGGTCTGCATCGACGCTGGAAGCGACGGATGGTGGAACTTGCTCATGCGCAGAGGCCTAAGAGAGCTTTAGACCTCTGTTGCGGAACTGGCGACTTGGCGATGGGTCTTGTGCTGCAATCTTGTCAGGTGCTAGGACTTGATTTCAGCGGCCGCATGTTGGCGGTGGCCAGACGTCGTATCGGCCACGGCCGGGAGCTCGCGCCGTCTTTCATTCGCGCCGATGCCTTGTCCATTCCCGCCATAGATGGCGCCTTCGATCTGGTGACCATTGGCTATGGGTTGCGGAATCTTGTTGATATGCAGTTAGGGCTTAATGAGATATACCGGATTCTTCGGCCCGGAGGCAGCCTGTTGATCCTTGATTTTGGCAAACCGACGAATCCTGTCTGGCGAGCCACTTATTTCCTTTACCTCAGAACGCTGGTGCCTCTGCTGGGTTGGATTCTGGCTGGGGACGGCCATGCTTACGCCTATATTCTCCCTTCCCTGAAGGCTTACCCAGCGCAGACGGGCGTCACACGCGCCCTGGAAAGGGCCGGATTTGGCGATATCAGCCTCAGAAACTATCTCGGAGGCGTGACGAGCCTCCATCTGGCGCGGAAGTCCTCCGAGAAATTCTGAAATAGGTCTGAGCCTTCGTGGGCAATGTGCGTCCAAACGCACACTTTTCAAGCCCAATAATATCAGCGAGACTTGAGACACCTACGCACCATAGAAACAACAATAGAGCGAGGAAAGGCGTGGCGGGAAGGAATTGACACGACCCGTCATAGTTTTTAATGTTCCCCGCTCACGAATCCAACAGCCATACTGGAATGATATGAAACGAAACGACCTTGCCAACCGCGGTTTCTTCTCGGGGCGTCTGGGCTTCACGCTCATTGAATTGCTCGTGGTGATTGCCATCATCGCCATCCTGGCGGGCATGCTCCTCCCCGCCCTGGCCAAAGCGAAAGAGAAAGCCAATCGAACTTTCTGTACGAACAACAACAAGCAGCTGATTCTTGGCGTTCAACTTTACTGCAACGACACCGATGACACCATGCCGTTCCCCAACTGGGGCACCACCCGATCTGATGGCCCGGGATGGCTTTATCTGGCGACCACGGCAAATACGGTTCCGTGGAACGGCACCAATGAGACGCTTGCTTACCAGGACGGCCAGCTCTGGCCTTTCATCAAAACCAGCAAGATTTATCGTTGCCCGCTCGACAAGACCAACGCCCCCGCCAAGGCGGGCTTGGCTTGGAAAAACCGCGCGAACAAACTCAGCAGCTACGTCATGAACGGTGCCGTCTGCAGCTATGGCGCCCTCATCGGCAAGAAACCTAACGCCCACAAAATATCCGCTTTCAAGCCGATGGCCTACTGCCTGTGGGAGCCCGATGAAAACACCTCCGCCGGCGTGTTTGTTTTCAACGACGCCAGCAGTTTCCCGGATCGTAACGAGGGCGTGAACAAACGGCATGAAAAAGGCGCCGTTATCTCCGGTTTTGGCGGCCACGTCGAATTCATCTCGTTTGACAAGTTCAAGGCCGAGCAGAACGCCAAGCCAGGATTGCTATGGTGCAATCCTTTGAAGCCGAACGGGGCCGAGTAAAACGGCGTCGCGCAAAGGATGACCTATGAGGATGTATCTCAGATCCCTGATGGCGGTGCTTGCGGCAGCCCTTCTGGTTGTAGGCTGCGGCGGTGGCGAAAAGAGCGTTAGCGTCGATGATGCCGCCGCCGGCGCCCAGAAGGCCTTTGCCGCCGCCGGTGCCGAGGTCAAGGGCGCGATCGACAAGGCGGTGACCGCCTATCGGGCCAACGACTTTGTTGGAGCTGTCGTCATGCTCCAGTCCGTGCAGGACGCCCCCAATCTGACGGCAGACCAGACCAAAGCCATTGATGACCTGACCCGAGCCGTCTACGAAAAGCTCGCAGCGCTGGTTGAGAAGGGCGACCCCAAGGCCCAGCAGGCCCTGGGTCAATTGAGGAACATGCGCCGATAATCCCTCCCCGAACTGTCCCGACTTAGTTCAAAGGCCGCCGATCCCGGTGGCTTTTTTTTTCGGATGGAAAAAACCGTGGCGACACCGACCGGCATCGGCTACTCTTTGCGGCAGGGAAACCGCTGACGCCAGGATGTCCTTTTTTTGGCGAGGGGCGGATTCCATCGATCACAATGAACAATACTTTGATTTTACCGGCCGGCTATCAACCTCTGCTTGGCATCCAGGAAACGGAACGCGCAATCAAAGCCCTCAAGGATTTCGTCGAGCTGAACCTGGCGACAGAGCTTAATCTCAGCCGTGTCACCGCCCCGTTGTTCGTGAAAAGCGGCACGGGAATCAACGATGACTTGAACGGGATCGAGCGTCCGGTTGGCTTTCCGGTCAAGGATTTGAAGGGTGAACGGGCCGAGATTGTCCACTCGCTGGCCAAGTGGAAGCGTCTCATGCTGGAGCAACTCGGATTTGAACCGGGTTACGGGCTCTATACCGACATGAACGCCATCCGGGCGGATGAACAACTGGATAACACTCACTCGCTCTACGTCGATCAATGGGATTGGGAGCGGGTGATTCGGCCCGAGGAACGCAACCTGGCGTTTTTGAAAAAGATCGTCTGCAAGATCTATTCGATTTTAAAGCGGACCGAGCATTTTGTTTACGAGAGGTACCCCAATATTCGCCCCGAGCTGCCCGAGGAAATCACCTTCGTCCACACCGAAGAGTTGCTGGCCCGGTATCCAACCCTGACCCCCAAGGAACGGGAACAGGCGTGTCTCCGCGAATGCGGGGCCGCGTTTATTGTGGGCATCGGAGGGGCGTTGCCCAACGGCGAAATCCATGATGGCCGGGCCCCCGATTATGACGATTGGACCACGCCCACCGTGAACGGTTATCATGGACTCAACGGCGACATTTTTGTCTGGAATCCTGTGCTGAATATGGCTTTCGAGCTGTCCTCAATGGGGATTCGGGTCGATCCCGCAACCTTGCGGCGTCAACTCGAGATTCGAAACTGCACGGATCGCGAGCAGTTGTATTTTCATCGTCGGCTTCTGAACCACGAATTGCCCCTGTCCCTGGGCGGCGGCATTGGCCAGTCGCGGTTGTGCATGTATTACTTGCGCAAGGCTCATATTGGTGAGATCCAGGCCAGTTTGTGGCCGGATGAAATGATTGCGGTGTGCAGGCAGCACCGAATTGCCCTCTTGTAGCCCCGGTTTTCCAACGCGCAAAACCAATAGCCATTTGCGGGACAAAACACAAGCCGGGCTTGGTCTGGCGGACTACTGCGCGGCCCGGGTTAAGGCATCCAGGACAATCGCGGGAGTCAACAATTCCGGCAGCACCAGGGGTGGCAGTTCAGGTTTTTTGGGATACACAAGGACCAGTGGCACCCCGGCGCGCCCATGTTTTCTCAGTTCCTCGGTGATCTCAGGGGAGGCCGCCGGTCGGGTGTAATCGGCCAGGAAGGCGATGGCATCGATCGCCTTTAGTTTCTCCACGACCGCGGCGATTTCAATGCTGAATTTTTTGTTGGCATTGCAGGTCAGACACCAGTCTGCCGTGAAATCCACAAAGACCACCTTTCCCTCGGCGCGGGCTTTTCGGACCGCGTCGGGATTCCAACGCTGCCAGGCAATTCCTCCCGGATGAGATTGCAGTTCAGAAACGACAGGCGAAACCTCGGGAATGCGCCGCCACTGGAGCTGTCGTTCGAGGGCATAGTAATAACCGCCCAACAGAAGAATCAGGGCTGCGGCTATGGCGATTCCCCGATGCCGACCGCCGCGCTGGACAAATTCGCCATACACCCAGGCCGATGTGGCGGCCGATACCAGGAATAACCCAAGCCAGAGGCCCTGTTTCCCATAGTGGTCAATGGCTAGAAAGAGCAGCCAGACCGCCGTTGCCAACAGCGGAAAACCCATGGCAATCTTGAATCGAACCATCCAGGGCCCCGGTTTCGGCACAAACCGGAGCCATCCTGGATTCCATGTCAATAAAACATAAGGCAAGGCCAGGCCAAGAGCGGTCGCCGCAAAGACCCCCAAAACAATCGAGATCGAGGACTGGGTGAAAGCAAAGCCCATCGCGGCTCCCAGGAAGGGGGCCGTGCAGGGAGTTGCCAGAGCCGTGGCCAGCACGCCGTTAAAAAAAGCGCCTGTTTTTCCCTCCTGTGAGGCCAACTCGCCCGCCGTGCCCATGAGACGTCCACTCAGCGTGACCTCGAACACACCGAACAAATTCAACGCGACTCCGGTGATGAGGAGGCACAAAACCGTCAGGAACCTCGGATCACCGAATTGCATGCCCCAACTCGCGGATTGACCCGCCCGCTGGACGGCAATCACCACCGCCGCAAGCAGCAGAAACGAAGTCAAAACTCCCGCCGCATACAGAAATCCGAAAAGTCTGACCCGGCCCGGCGATTCCCGGCTCTGGCCGACAAAACTCAGGATTTTCAGAGAGATCACCGGCAAAACGCAGGGCATGACATTCAGAATCAGGCCGCCCAGAAACGCGTAGAACAGCATCTGCCATAGGCTCGATTCACGTTCCGGACCCATGCCATCGGCTTTCTCGATCCGAGGCGCGAGGATCACTTCGTATCCAGCGGGTTCTTGGGTGTCAGCCCCCTTGACGATTAATAGACCCGCTATCTTGTCGGGCCACTCTTCTTCGAATCGTCGCACGGACAACCCAAGTTGGATCCCACCCGTCGCATCCATTTTCGCATCGACATTCTTGTCGACTTCGAAGGATTCGGAAGCATACGGATAAAAGTCGAGCGAGGTTGGCGGCGTTTTAACAGTTCCCTCCGCGATCATGGAACGTGATGCATTTGTTCCTTGCTTCAGCCAGCGGGCATTCAAGGCAAGCCCGGATCCGTCCTGAGGAAGCCGCTGCCTCCATCTATCCATCAGGGGAGCATCAGCCGATAGGCGGGATTCATCGGCGATGCGCAGGGACACAGCCGCCTTTGACTCGCCCGGCACGCATTGTTTCTCACACTCCAACCAGGAGATGTCCGCCTGCAGATTGTATGTTCCCGGCGGCATCCGCGAATCCAGCGTCAACGGGATCAACAGCACAACCTCCTCGTAATAGACATAGGTTGTCAGATCCGCTTCCTGGTGTTTTCGTGGGACCGGCCATTGGATTTCTCCCGCCTTCACACCGTCAGGCAAAGACCATTGGATAGTGGTTGGCGCGCCCGAATCGCCGGAGTTTTTCCAGTAGGTATGCCACTTGCCAGGCATCCGCATGTGGATGCCGGCCCAGACCGGTTCTCCGGGGCGAGCCGTGTCGCGGTCCAACACCAGCCGGACCGAAGTCTGAGTGGCGGCCATTAAAAAGCTGGGAAAAGCCAGGAAGGCAACAAGAATCAACAACTGCCGTTTCATATTATACAAAGGTCCCTCTTGGGGACAGAACCGCATTGTGCGTTATCCCCCGGACAGTTTTTATGCGAGGATCCTGTGTCCAAGTCGCTCAACCGGACTGCAGCGGGAGGCTCAAACCGTGTTGTTCTTACGTTCGAGATCGAACCTGGGCTGAGCCCGCCTTTTCCTACGCTGACGGCCCGGGTATGCCTCGCTGAACCAGGTAACGGTGCATGCTCTCCGCCGTCTTTCGCCCGTCGCGCGCCGCGAAAGCAGCCAGGTTTGCACCCCGAACAAGGTCTCCTCCCGCAAAAACTCCGGGGATGCTGGTCATATTGTTCTCATCCACAATGACCCCTCCCCACTCGTTGACGCGGATTTGAGATAACCCGCTCTCGGGAGGGAACGGGATCGGATCAAATCCGTACGCAATCAGGACAACATCAGCCGGTACCAAATGCTCGGAACCGGGAACCGGATGAGGTTTTCGCCGGCCCTTGGCATCAGGTTCTCCCAGTTCCATGCGGATGCAGCGCACTTCGCGTACTTCCCCATTGGCGTCTCCAATCAGCTCGAGGGGATTAGTCAGAAAATGAAACACGGCGCCTTCTTCGAGGGCATTCTTATATTCCTTGCGGCTGCCGGGCATATTCGCCAGGTCGCGTCGATACAGACAGAGGGCCTCTTTGGCATGGGCGCGAATCGATGCGCGCAGGCAGTCCATGGCAGTGTCGCCCCCTCCCAACACCACGACGCGTTTGCCTTCCACCGGTATGGGAGGAACCAAGGATTGCGCCCCGAGGTTCTTTTCCATCAGATAAGTCAGGGCTTGTATCACTCCTCGAAGGTTCGCCCCCGGAATATCAAGAGGCTTGGGCTTGAGCGCCCCGATCGCCAGAAAAATCGCCTCATAGTCCCGCTGCAAATCCTCGAAAGCGATATCCCGTCCGACACGTGTGTTAACGCGAATCCTGACGCCCCGCCTCTCGAGTAGATTTAAACGCCTGTTCACGATGGATCGATCCAACTTGAATGGAGGAATGCCGTTCACCAAAAGACCTCCGGCGATCGGCAATGCTTCGAAAACCGTAACGTCGTAACCCCTCAAAGCCAGCTCGTCAGCGCATGCAATACCCCCGGGCCCCGAACCTACTACCGCAATCTTGTGCCCGTTTGGCATGACCCGGTGCGCGTGAATCGCCTCGTGGGCAAAGGCATATTCGTTGATGAACTTCTCAATCGCGCCAATCGGAACAGGCTCCGATTTCTCGTTCAGCGTGCACATGCTCTCGCAAAGGCGCTCCTGCGGGCAAATCCGGGAACAGATCTCCGGCAGGTTACTGGTCGATCGCGATACGGCGGCGGCCTCGAGAAACCTGCCCTCCGCCGTCAAGCCCAACCATTCCGGAATCCGATTGCCCAGGGGACAACCGATAGTGCAATAAGGCATGGCGCATTGAATGCATCGGCTGGCCTGCTCCATGACGGTCTGCTCGTCAAACAGGTCATAAATCTCCCGGGAATCACCAATCCGCTCCGGGGCGGGTCGCTTGGAGGGATCCTGCCGCCGGAGCTCGCACCAAAGATACTTGTCCTTCCACGTTGCGGTTGGAAACGGCGCTTTCATGGTGCCTTCTCTGACGATCTGACCTGTCGTCGGTTCATTCAACGGGTTGCCCTCCGCCAAGCCTTTTGCCTCCGGCGGAATTCTGTTTCGGACTCTAAGCGATCCCAAAGTCCGCCTCAACATTTTTCAAATCCCTCGCGAGGCTCGCTCGGCGAGCGCCTCAATATTCCCTCAATCCCCGGGTTCCGCAACACGGTTCCTGCAACCCAGTGCTGCCTCGATCCTCGCAGAGAATGTGGATTTCGCCTCTTATCCCTGGCTTTTCTTGGCCCGCAATTCGCCATTTGACTTAGTTCTGGCCAAGACACTCAGATCCTGTTAGTCTCACAAAATAATTTGGCAAAGCTTGTTGCCTTTGACAGCAACAACTGGGCCTGAGAACGCACAACTCCCTGCGGAGGTCGCAGGTTTTCTGAGCCTGCAGCCCAGTTCAGGCGGGGTTATGCGAGGGGAATGAGATATGAAGAGCATATTCCGTTTTATCGCGTCCGTCCTTCTGGGGGGATCCCTGCTGCTTATGCAGGAAAGTCTCGTTGCCGGCCAAAGCGTTCGAAATCAAAACAACGGCCCGGAGAGCAGGAAGCAGGACAAAAAAGCGCTTTCCCCGACTGAACAAACCCGCAGCGGCGTGGTGGTCTTCAATAACACGCTGAATTACTTGGGGCGGTATTTTTACTCCCCCAATGAGTTTGGCGATCAAATCCAACTCTCCGCGGAGATTACCAACCGCCTCTTTCTGAGATTCCAGCTCGAGTATTATCTTTCTGACAACGCGAGCAGCAACGAAACGCTTCGCATCCGATTTTATTTCAACGACGGCACTAATAATACCCCCGGAAAGCTCCTGTATGAAATGGCAAATCCCGTTAGATTAACGAAAGGCTTCAACAGTGTCGTTATCGAAGGCTTGCCGCTGCAAATGCCGGATACCTTCACCTGGACGGCAAAATTCGAGGGCGTCGATCCAGGAGAACAGGTTGGTTTGCTGTTTTACAATCCTCCCTCGATCGGCGTGGCTTACGATGACTACTGGGAGAATACGAATTCCAACTGGGTGCTCAAGAAAGTCAGTGGGGTGCCCGCCAACTTCGGCATGCTTGTCATGGCCATTTCAGCCGGCGCTCCGCCCCCCGAACTCCCCCTCCCTCCGCCGCCCGATATCACGCCGAATCCGTATCCAATCCCTTAACCGGATCCCTGCTCGGTGACCCGGCGAATGAGCATCTCATTTCGGGGATTTCGGAGGGCTTCCGGCATCGTTCGGCCCGGCAACACGCGGGAATCAAAAAGCCGGGGAAACCTCCGGCGACCGATTCCGATAGTGAATCACGTGGAATTCCTGGGTCTGACGTAGAACCGACATAACTTCGAAACGATGTTCGAACGGCGGAAAAAAAACATCGCCATCGACTTCTCTCAGAACGAGCGTCAGATATAGATCCGAGCAAAACGGCAACGCGTCTGCGTACAATCGTGCGCCGCCGCAAATAAAAATGTCTCCATTCTCCGCCTCGGGATCCAGATCGCTCAGGCTGCCAATGGTTCTCACTCCCGGATGATTCAGCGGGGTATGCGTGATCACCACGGTTGTTCTTCCGGCCAGAGGGCGCCCAATGGACTCAAAGGTCCGACGCCCCATCACCAGGACGTGTCCCATCGTGGTCTGCTTGAACCATCGGAAATCTTCCGGCAAATACCAGGGTATTTGTCCGCCACGACCAATCACGCGATTGAGCGCCATGGCCGCGATGGCCTTGAAGTATTTCATTTTTGATCGGGACGCGGCATTCCCCTGCCCCCCTGGCAGGATGTCGTTGCCCGCTTGAATCGTCAAACAATCCAACAAGACTCGTCAGACCGCCACCGGCGCTTTGATCGCCGGATGCGGATCGTATCCCGTCAAAGCAAAATCCGCATAAGTAAAATCGCGGAGGTTCCGAACTTCGGGGTTTAGCCGCATTTGAGGCAGGGGCCGCGCGTCTCTCGACAGCTGCAAACGCGCCTGATCCACATGGTTCAGATAAAGATGCAGATCCCCAAATGTATGAATGAATTCCGCCGGCTGAAGTCCGCAGACCTGTGCGACCATGAGCGTCAGCAGCGCATAGGAGGCAATGTTGAATGGCACTCCCAGAAAAATGTCGGCGCTGCGCTGATACAACTGACAGCTCAACTCCCCCTCATGAACATAAAACTGAAACAAGACGTGACACGGAGGCAGAGCCATCTGATCGAGTTCGCCAACGTTCCATGCGCTCACGATCAGCCTCCGGCTGTCCGGATTGCGCCGGATTTGGTCGACCACCCCCTCGATTTGATTGATGGCACCCTCACCCGCCGTGCGCCATCGACACCACTGCGCTCCATAGATCCGACCGAGATCGCCCCTCTCATCAGCCCATTCGTCCCAGATGGTCACGCCGTGTTCGCGCAGATACTTGATGTTGGTGTCCCCGCGCAAAAACCAGAGTAGCTCGTGAATCACCGACTTGAGATGCACCTTCTTGGTCGTGACAAGAGGAAATCCCAGCCGCAGATTAAACCGCGCCTGCGCCCCAAAAACCGATCGTGTCCCCGTGCCAGTCCGATCCGCCCGGAGACGGCCATTTTCCAACACAAATCTCAGAAGATCAAGATATTGAACCATGACTGAGAAGCCTTTTTGAACATCCCCTCTTATCCAAGCCCGTTGCTTACAGGGAAGCCGCCTCGATTCCCAGGTTCGATGACGACATCAGCGGCAAGGCGATCGAAAACTCGGTGGCCGCATCCGATGCCGGCGACCGCATTTCAATGGTACCTCCCAGGCTTTTCACAATCTCACTCGCCAGGAAGAGCCCAACCCCATTGTGCGGCGGACCCTTTGTAGTGAAAAATGCCTCGAAAATGCGCCCTTTGATCGATTCTGGGATCCCGTTACCGTTATCGATGATCCGAATATACTGCCGTTGATCATCCCGGTCGACGCGGATGGTGACTTGGCCATTCGGAGAAATCGACGCCGCCTCGATCGCGTTGTTCATCAGGTAAAGCCCGGCCCGAGCCAGTTCACTCGAAGGCCCAAGCCACAGACACTCTTGAGTCAACTGAGGCACAAGTGTCACTTTGTTGACCACCGCCAGGAAGTTCGACAAGGTCACAATATCCTCGACCAACCTCGACAAAGATACCATCTGGGCCTGCTTGCCCGTCTGCGCAATCAGGAGCAAACTGTGCAGCTTATGACCCGCCCGCTGCAGGCTCTGGTCAATCACATCAAGTCGTTGCCGCATCTCCAATCCCAGTTCCTCCTCCAATTTAAGCAACTGAACGCTTCCCAAGGCCGCTGCCAGAGGATTATTGATCTCGTGGGCAAGACTGGCGGCCAATTGTCCAAAGGTCTTCTGCCAGTGCTCACTGAGCATCTCTTGGTGCAACTGGTTGATGCGCTGTTGCAGCGTGATTTGTTCCTTGAGCTGATCTTGAAGCTGCTTTACCCGGACCGCGGCCCGGGTTCTAGCCATAAGCTCCTGTTGTTCAATGGGTTTACTGAGGTAGTCGTGTCCACCGACCTCCAATCCCCGAATCTTGTCTGATTTATCCAGGCGCGCTGTCAGAAACAATACCGGTATGTTCCGAGTCCGTTCGTCGGCCTTAATCCGGCGGCAGACTTCAAAACCGTCCATTTGGGGCATCATGACATCCAGAATGACGACATCGACATCATGTTCAGCCAGATAGCGCAAAGCGGATTGGCCGTCTCGGCAGACCGCACACTCCATCCCCGACGCCTGCAAACGCATCTGCAACAGGCGCAATGAATCAGGTTGGTCATCGACCGCAAGAACCTTCGGTTTAATCCCAGGTTCTCCGATCGGCCCCCCCGGACGGCTAAAGATCAAGGGCTCCATGGACGGCGACTTTTGGTAATTTCATGCAAAAAAACAAGTCCAAACCACGAGTGGAGAAGTCGCTCGACTCTCTTCGATCTCTGGCCCTAATCAAGGGATGGCATCCGACTGACTCAGACGATCCAGAAACGTCGTCACTCCTTTGCGATACTCTTCAGATCCCAACGCCAGCGCGTCGTTATGGTCCCCCCTCAATTCGAAAAGCATCTTGGGATCATTGGCTTGCGCAAAGTTCTTTTCCGCATGATGAAAGGGGACGAGTGTGTCTGATCGGCTGTGCATGATGCAGACCGGGATCTTAATCTGAGGCAAAATGCTCTGGGTATCAAAGCGGATCCGCCCCAGCCATCGAACTGGCAACCAGGGAAACAACTCCGCGCCCATGTCCGGAATACTGGTAAATGTGCTTTGGAGAATAAGTCCTCCAAGTGGCTCGCGCCGGGCAAGCTCCGCGGCAACAGCGCCCCCCAGGGATTCGCCCAATGCGACGATTCGTTCCGCCGCAAATCCCCGTTTCCGCAGCCAGCGATAGGCCGCCATTGCATCCTGACAAACTCCCTCCTCACTCGGCCGCCCCTGACTTAAGCCATAACCTCGGTAATCAAAGGCCAGCACACTCACTCCCGTCTCGAGGAGCAGCCGGAACAGATCCACTCGGTGGCTCAAGTTTCCCGCATTCCCATGACACAATAGAATCCCCCAACCGCCACGCGGAGAGCCGGGATCCGCCGGAAAGAACCAGGCGTGGATTTGCACTTCATCGCGGGTGACCAAAGTCAGATTCTCAAACGGGCGATTCAGTTCCGCCGGCGAGGCGTCCATCGACCTTGAAGGGATGAAGACCTGCGCCCGTTCGAACCACCGCAGGAACAGCAGCAGGCAAACCGCTCCCGCCGCAATCTTTAAAAGAAGCGGAATATAGGAATTCACGCGCAACACATTACGGGAGCTTCTCACCCCGGGCGGGCAAATACAATCGATACCACTCCTCGCGCGTCAACCCCAGATCATCCGCCATCGCCGCCTCCCGGATGCGCTCAGGACGAATGGATCCAATGATTGGGACGATGTGTGCCGGATGTCTCATCAACCAAGCCAAGGCTAAGACAGTCATCGTGGTTTCCCGCTCTCTCGACAGGATTTTCATGGCCTCCAAAACGGGCAATAATCGCCCTCGTCGCGCGTCCTGGTGACCCTGCAAAGCGCCTTCTGCGAGTAGCCCGCCGCCCAGCGGACTCCACGCCAGCGGCGTGATTTTATCCGCCAGGCATTGATCCAAGGTGCCGTCATGAAGACAATCCAATCGCGCGAGACTGATCTCGACCTGGTTAACGATCAAAGGCATCGGACATACCCTTTGCAGGGCCGAGACTTGCGAGGGCAGAAAATTACTTACGCCAAACTCGCGGACCTTGCCGGATTGCTTCAGCTGACTGAACGCTTGCGCCACTTCGTCCGGGTCCATCAGAAAATCAGGCCGATGCAACTGATATAGATCGATGGTTTCCACCCCCAAACGCCGCAACGATTGCTCGCACGACCAGGTGATATGTCGCGCTGAGAAATCATAACGATGTGGCGCAGAAGCCTCCGGATCGCCAGCCCACCGAATCCCGCACTTGGTGGCCACCAGAATATCTTCCCGCATCTCCGGCGCCTCTCTCAAAGCCTCCCCAAAAATGCTCTCCGCCATCCCCCCACAGTAAATATCCGCGTGGTCAAACAAGCGATAACCCGCCTCGTAAGCCGCCAGAATAGCCCGCCGTCCCTGCGCGCGGCTCGATTCTGTCACTTCCTCCGATTTCGATGTGCCCGCCAGGCGCCAACAGCCATAGGCGAGAGTTGTTGTGCGTAAAATGCTGTTTCCCAGAGGAATAGTCTTCATGAGTCGTTGGGTACGCTCAGCAGGGTAACGTCATTTCATACCCCTGCCAAGCGCTTTTGAGAGACACCACACTAGTGAACTCGGCCATATTTTCGTGCTGCCTTGCGGCCGTCAAAACTAAAGTCAGCAAAGTGCGTTGACGACCACTGCCCTCTACTGAGTGCCGACTGCCAATTGCCGATTGCGGGCTCACTCCGTCCCCCTGCCGCCCGGCGTCACTAACCGCACGAGCCGATCGTGGCCGCCGCCTGTTCAGTCGTGCCCTCAGCCAGATGCTGGCTGGTGGCAGCCACCTGGCCCGATGCCGCTGTCACTTGATCGGAACTGCTTTTTACGGCCTCAACAACCCTTCGGATAGATCGGCTCAGGTAACTCGCCAGGCATACAGAGACACCCACGATCACCAACAAAACCAGCCCGAACAGAACATAGGTTGTTACTTGCTGATGGCCCTGAAACGCAGCGCGTTGAGTCTCAGGGTGCGCTGGCTGAAGTGCCGGAGGGGCGCCTCCATTGAGATCGGGATCGATCCTGTTTCGATTTCAGCGCCGAGTTCATCGAGAAGGGTCGTCAGAGCATCAGGAACGGCCTCAGACCGGGTCTGATCCCAAATGACCCAGCCGCGCCCATGAGTGACCGGCAATCTCAAGCCAGGCTCCCGAGGGGTCATCACGGCGTGTCCCGGCAGCAGAAGGCGCAGGTTCCCTGCGAGCCAGGTATTCTCGGCAAGAATGACGTCCCCGGGTAGAATCTGAGGACGCCACGTATCGACCAGTTGGGAGAGAGGCGCATTCAGCGCAACAGGCCGTTGACTCCACTCGGCAAACCAGACTCTCCCGGCCAAAAGCATCGCGGTGAAGACCATGATGACAAACGCTAATCCTTGGAAACGTCGATAAACGACCTCGGACAAATGGTTTTCCCGGAGTGCCGCAAACAACAGCGGAATCGCGAGGAACAGCGGAGTCAGCCAGCGTTCCTTCAGATTGGACGCACCACTGATGAGAACCCCGATGGCCAGAAGGACGATATTGGCCGCGAGCGTCCGCCATACCAAGCGCACAGGAGGTCGGCTCATGGCGTTCTGGAAAAGAGACTTCATGGAAAGCCCGCGCCACCCGATCAGAACGACAAACAGAACACCGAGCAACATCAGCGGATCGGCCCAGGTCTGGATTACGTTGCCCAATCCTTTGGCGGCAGTCACCCACCAGGCGTGTTCCCGGGCCATTTCCAACTTCTGAACGCTTTTGGTTACGACGTGCGGATTCTGAATTGCCCAATATAAGTGGAGTGCGACGCAGGCCGCCGCAGAGCTCGCGAACCAGAAGATCTTTGGACTGGCGAAACGTTGCCGCAAGACCGGATCCCAGAAAACAGCCACCGCCAGTCCCGACAGGAGCAATGCATAGCTGTAATTGCTGAGCAACCCGAGCCCCACGCAGAAACCCAGAGACAAGTACCTCAGCCGGTGCCCGGAATTGATCAGACCCAATACCGCCACCCAGGTTGCGGCCGCGACGCAAGTCACCAGAACCGTATGGGTCAACTCCCGCTGCGCTTCCCAGGAGAGATGAGGGAGAAAGAACAACGACCACACCACAATCGAGGCGGCCCGGCGGTTGCACAGCAGCTGTCGCGCCGCCCGGAAAGCAAACAGAAAAATCCCGAATAAGAGGGCATTCTTAAGCACAGACAAGCCCAACACTGAGACTCCCGTAATCTCGAAGATCAGAATCTGCAGCCAGGTGTAGAGCGGAGGCTGAGGGCCATAACCCCACTGCCATCGTTGGGTGAAAAGCAATTGCTCGGCCTCGTCCAGACCCGCAGTGGGTGAAATCATCAACCTCAGGAATGCCATGCCGCTGAAGTAAAGCAGCAGGATCCAAAGCACACCCCTGTCGCCCCAGGCGTCTGCCTTGGGGCCAGGGATCGGTTCCTTCGTTTCGGGCAGATCAGATGGTTCACGCCGGTTCATGATTCCGTGGCAGCCTTGAATGCGAGGCATAGCCTGCGTCAATGAAAAGAGTCTATTCCGTCGGTTCATTTTGGGTCAACGCTGGTGTCCGTTCCGAAGCCCGGGACTTGAAAGCCGATCCAAACGACGCAATGATGGTCCAAAACTGAACTGTTCTATGAGCCGATCTCCCATTCTTCCTCGAAGCAGACCCAGGGGGTACCGGGAGAAAATCGAATGCCAGCCCGATTGGCAAGCGGCCTTGAAAGCCGCTCAGTTGTGCGGCATCGCCGAAGTGTATGGCGGGGACGCCGGCCAAGCCATCACCCAAAACCGGACCAGCGAAGTCCGAAAGCTGGAAGTGCGTCGTGATGGCTTCCCAACGACGCTTTATGTCAAGAAATATTGGGCGCCGACCTGGGGGCATGTCTGGCGAGGCGTTTTCCGCGGCACCTTTTTCGGGACCTCCAAAGTCCGGCGTGAGTACGACAATCTACAACGGCTGCGCAGTCTGGGACTGGACGCTCCCGAGCCGGTCGCCTGCGGAGAAGAACGATGTTTTGGATTCCTTGTCCGGAGTTACCTGATCAGCGCGGGGATACCGGATCCCATGCCCTTGGATTGGTACATCGGTCGTTTTCTGAAAGAGATGTCTCGCCCGGATCAGTCGCGTGTCCGCCATGAGCTCATCGAACGTCTCGCCCGCCACACCCGTTCCATGCATGGCCACGGCTTTGTTCATTACGATTATTTCTGGCGTAATATCCTCCTGTCTGGAGGCAAACTGGATCATTTCTACCTCATCGATGCCCACAAAGGTTGCCTGCGATCCAGCCGTAGAATCGAGACGCTTCGGATTGTCGATCTAGCCGCCCTGGATGCTCCCGCTCCCGCCTTCCTGCGGCGATCCGAACGGCTGCGGTTTTTTCTGTGCTACCGGGATCACCGGCGGCTGACCCGCCAGGACAGGAGGCTCATCCGGCGGATTCTGGATTACGCCAGACCTTTGCGAGGCCGCCAATTGGAACGTGTCCGGCAAGCCGCCGAATCCACCTGAAAGATTCGGTTTGCGACCGTTGTCGTCCCTGGGGCATCATGCTCGAAATGCTCAGCATTGCCGCTGATTTTCAGGAATGGTTCACCCCGCTGGGATTGGATACATGCGACCGGGTGGCGCATCGTTTCATGCCGCACCTGCCGAAAGACGGATCCGGTGTTCAAGTCGAACGTCGGGTCCTCGTTGCTCCGGGGAAAAATGAATTGAGGATCTTTTTCAAAATCTACCGCCATGCATCGCCTTCGTGGCGATTCTGGAACCGCCCCTCCAAGGCCCGGAGGGAATACGAGAATTACTCTGCCCTCAGCCGGCTGGGAATCCGTTGTCCCCGTCGAGTGGTCTGTGGTGAGAAACGCACTTTTCTGGGCCGTCTGCGATACGCGTTTATCGCCACCGAAGCCGTTGAAGGGGCTCGGACCCTGGCGGAACTCCTCGGGCCCGAATCCCGCGCTCGAGAGGAAGCCGTTCCCCGGGAGATTCGAAGCCATCTGGTCGCCGAACTCGCCCGGATGACCCGCGTCATTCATCAGGCCGGTTTCTTCCACAATGACCTGGTTTGGCGCAATATTCTGGTTTCGGAAATGACGTCGGGTTCGCCCTTGATCTGGTGGATCGACTGCCCCCGAGGCCGGTTTGTGCGATGCCATTGGCGCCGCAGCCGCCTGCGAGTCAAAGATCTGGCGGCCCTCGACAAATCTGCGTCTCTCTATTGCACCCGGTCCGAGCGCCTGGCTTTTCTGTTGCGTTATCTTGAAAGGAACGGCGCCGACGACGAAGTGCGCCGCTGGGCGCGGGCCATTCAAGAATATCGAAAAAAACGGTGGCCTGATGACTGGCATTGACACGATAACATGGGATTCGGGGCGCATGCAGGTCCATCGCAGGTATGCGTCACTGCTGGAGGCCAGCAGCTTGACGACCCTGGGCCAGGTGATGGGTTATGCCGGCGGTCAAATGATGCGGTCGGTTCCGGGAAGATCCACCGTCCGGATCGAACTGAGCCAGGCGGGACAGGAGCCGCAGGTCGCCTATCTGAAGCGCTACGATCCCGCATACCTGAACTTGAAAACTCGCTGGCTCAGACGCATTCACTGCGTCATCGCTGACGAGGCTTTGCATGAATGGACCATGATTCACCGTTTGCGCCAGCACGGATTCCACGCCCCCGAACCAATCGCCGCAGGCCAGATCCTGTCGCCCGGTTGGAATCCGATCGTCACGCATAGTTTTGTCCTGACCGCGCACATCGCGCAAGGCATTGCCGCGCACGAACACCTGAAGTTGCTATCTGCTCAAGCGCGGCTCGCGTTAATGGAACGTGTCGGCGCCTTGACCCGGCGATTTCATCAGGCCGGGTTCATCCATAAAGACTATTATCTGAGTCATATCTGGGCTTCCCCAAGCCAGTCGGAGAAACCCGATCTATACCTGATCGATTTGCAGCGGCTCATCGGCCCGGGCCGTTTCAGCCCGCGATGGCGAGTAAAGGATCTCGCGGCGCTCGTCTATTCCGCCGGATTAGCGGGAGCCACGCCAGCGGACCTGGGGGCTTTCCATCGGCATTATTTCAATGCCGATCCTTTGGGAAGCCTGGAAAAGAATTGGATCCGGCGAATCGATCGGCGAGTCCAAGCCCTCACCCGCCGCCGGCCCAAATACGATGTCATTTGGGATCGACCCGGCATCCGGCCGACCAACGTTTGACACCTCATCCGGAGGATGTCTTGATGGCGCTGTCGATTAGCCCAACCTGCGGCTCCCTGGCTACTCCAGATAACCCAGGTTCCGCAATCGATCCTCGATCCTCGCTGAATCCTCGTCAGAATATTCCGGTTGCGGTGGGGTGACCGCGCTTCCGGGCTGGAGCTCGCGCCGGGGGGGGTATGCATCTAGAAAGTCGTCCTCGAGAGCCGCCGTGATCGGTTCGGCGTCCATGTCCTTGGCAATGGGCAGGCCGAACAACTGCAACACGGTGGGGGCAATACTCTCAATGGCCTGGGGCGACAAACGCGCGCCTTGCCTCACGTTCGGTCCGGCCAACAGGACAACGCCTTCCGGCTCATGCCCGCCGTCGCGGAGGATGTGCTTGTTGGGGGTAAAGCAGCCGGCCGAGCACACATCCCGGCGGAAACTGGGCGGTACATCGTAGGGTTTGGACAGAATCACCACGAGGTCCGGTCCAGCCTCGGCGTGCGGGCCTTGGTACAAATTTTCCGCTTCGTGAATCTCGGCGCAAACCTTCGTGCCGTCCGATCCGCGAAGCTCGAGCAGTTCTTGCGCGATCTTGCGCCGCAAGGCTCGCCACTCGGCTTCCGGCACGATCCCCTCGGGATACTTGCCCACTCGGTTGATGCGGATGCCGGCCGCGCGGGATTCCAACGGATCCGCCCACACCGTCGTCCCCGACCAATCGACGAGGCCGCACTTCGTGTCAATGGGCACCCCGAATTTCGTGCGCCATGCGCGCGGCAACATGCCGACAAAGCTGAACTTGCGCTTCAAGTAGCCGCCGTCAGCCAGCCAGCGGTTCGTATTGAAGAAAGTTCGCGGAATCGGGCCGAAACCGTGATCCGAAACCATCAAAAACGCGCATTCCCTGCCGGCCGCCTCCAAAACGGAGCCGATATGCCCATCGATCTGCCGGAAGAGCTGTTCCATTCTCTCGGAAATCCTGTTTTCCGGCGCGATGGAGGGATCCGCATACTGCCAGCCAAAATGCTGAATCCGATCCAGCACAAGCCAGACTGACATCATGAATTGCCACGATTGTTCGCGCATCAATTTCACCGTCGCGTCGGCGTGGCATTGCAGGACACGCGCATTCTCGTCGACGAACGCGAGCATTTCCTTCTCGTAGTTCTTTGATCCTGGACGGGCGTGTGGATAGTGGACGACATCGACGATAAAGCCAGGGAACTGCCGGGCCAGTTCCGCCGGGTGGGTCGTCATCCCCGTGGTTTCGGCGGCGAAGGCGTCGCTGGTGATAAAACCATTGACCGGATAGACCGGAGAGCTCATTGGCACGTTGAACGCGCCGGTCAGTTTGCCGTGGGCGTTCAGCCGCTGCCAGATGGTCGGCGCATCGACGTCACGCGAGGTGTTCAGCCGGCGCTGGTAGTAATCTCCCCGCGGCGTGTGACGGAAATGGTAGATGCCATGTTTCCCGGGATTCGTGCCGGTCACCAAGCTCGTCCAAGCCGGCGGCGTCAGCGCGGGGGTTGTCGAGTTGAGGACGCCGTGGGCGCCGTGGGCCATCAGCCCGCCGAGCGTCGGCATGACCCCGCGCTCGACCCACGAGGACAGGTTGGTCCACGTCGCGCCATCGAGTCCGAGAATAAAAACCGATTTCGCTGGCTCAGGCACTCAATAGGGGTATAACAAATGTCCCATGCCTGGCAATATTGAAAGAGTATTGATTATCGGCCTGGATTGCGCCGAGCCATCGCTGGTCTTCGACCTTTGGAGGGGGTACCTGCCGAATTTGCGGCGCCTGATGGAACAGGGGGCCTGGACCACCATGAACTCGACCACGCCCCCCATCACCATCCCCGCGTGGTCTTGCATGATGACGAGCAAGGATCCCGGCACTCTGGGCATCTATGGTTTCCGAAACCGCAAGGATTTCACCTATGCCGGCCTGTCGTTCGCGACATCGACAGCCGTCAAAGAGCCTCGTCTCTGGGACATTCTCGGCCAGGCGGGCAAGTCCTCAATTCTCCTCGGCGTGCCGGGAACCTACCCGGTGAGCCCAGTGAATGGGGCGATGGTCGGCTGCTTCCTCACCCCCGATCCGGCGACGAATAACTACACTTACCCGGCCAGCCTTCGCGACGAGATCGACGGCGTGCTCGGCAAAAATCAATACCGGGTGGATGTGTCCAATTACCGGACCGAGAACAAAGCGGATCTCCTTCGAGAAATCTATGAAATGACCGACCGACGATTTGCGCTGGCCAAGCATTGGATCCAGACCAAACCCTGGGATTTCTTCATGCTCGTCGAAATGGGGATTGACCGCGTTCATCATGCCTTTTGGAGGTATTTTGATCCGCAACACCGCAAGTATGAACCGGGAAGCCCGTACGCCCACGCCATCCGGGATTACTACCTGCATGTCGACCAACTCATCGGCGAACTCCTCGACCGCCTCCGGCCCGGACCGCGGTTATCGTCGTTTCCGACCACGGCAGCAAACGCATCGACGGCGGCATCGCGATCAACGAGTGGCTCATCCGGCAAGGTTATCTCACGCTGGCCGAATACCCGAAACAGCCAACGCCGCTGGGCATGCTCCCGGTGGACTGGACAAAAACCAAGGTTTGGAGCGAAGGCGGTTATTACGCGCGCGTCTTCATCAACCGCCAGGGCCGCGAGCCCCAAGGCATCGTCTCCTCCAGCCAGTACGAATCGCTGCGAGACGAGCTCATTCTTAAGCTTGAAGCCCTGGGCGATGAGGCGGGCCGGCCCATAGGCACCCGCGCTTACCGGCCCGAGCAACTCTACCGGAAGTGCAACGCCATCCCACCCGACTTGGTCACGATCTTCGGGCAGCTCCTCTGGCGCAGCATCGGCAGCGTCGGCTACCACGCCGTGCATGTCTTCGATAACGACACCGGTCCCGATGACGCCAACCACGCGCAGGACGCTTTGTTCATCATGAGCGGCCCCGGCATTCCCGCCGGCCGGATTGCGCCCATCGACCTGCTCGATGTCGCCCCGACGGTCTTGAAACTGCTCGGCTTTCCGGTGCCGCCGGATATGCAGGGCCGGGCGCTATAGCCATCGGCGGCGGTCCGCGCACGCCCCGCCACTCCACATCAGGCGCCCCATGCGCCTGTGGCTCGGAATCATTCTATGTAACCCTCCTTGATCAGATACCTCCATATTTTATCCGCGCTTTCGTCGATCTTTTCGTATTCGGTTTTGATGGTGATTTCCGGATCGACCGGCTCCTCAAAGGGAGAGTCTATGCCCGTGAACTCCTTGATCTCGCCCGCAAGCGCTTTCTTGTACATGCCCTTGATATCCCGTTGCATGCACTCCTCGAGGGATGTCTGAACATACACAAGGATCACATGCTTAATCCGCTCCCGCGCCATTTCCCGGATCTCGTTCAAGGGCGAGACAAAGGCCACGAGAGTGGGCACATGATTCCTGACCAGCAGCTTTGAAACAAAGATGATCCTCTCGTTGTTGAGTTTTCTGTCCTTTTGCGAAAATCCCAGATCTCGAGACAGCTCCTTGCGGATCTCGTCTCCATCCAACATCTCCGCCTGGATGCCCACTGCGGACAGTCTCTTGCAGATTTCGTTTCCGAGCGTGGTCTTGCCCGCGCACGGCAATCCGGTGAACCATAAACAAAAAGGTTTGATTAATTTCATATCGGTTTTAAGACTCTAAGTGACAAAAGGATGATCGTATGAAAATATAACGTCCAACACCTCGTCTCGCATCACAGGCTTCAACGCCTCGTAATCTCGACGCATAATAAATTCCCTCACCTGTGTCCCGCTGGGGGATATGTGGTAAATCTCATGATGCGGACACAGTTTCGCGGTGGTGTAGAGATCGCATCTTCTGCAGAAAAAGGCATTGCTGACTTTCATGATCTCCATCCCGATCCCCCCGATCTCATCGAAGATTCTGTGCGCCGCCAGCTTGTCATAATAGTCCCTGACCCCCGCATGGTCTCTGCCGACGATGAAATGCGTGCAGCCAAAGTTCTTTCTCACAATCGCGTGAAACACCGCCTCCCTGGGACCCGCGTAGTACATTCGGGAGTTGTAAACACTCACAAAAGATGAATTCACCGGATAATACTTGTCCACGAGTTCTTGATACACTTTCAGGATGACTTCATCTTTGAAGTCGCCCGGCTTCTTGCTTCCCACAATCGGATTGATGAACAAACCATCGACAAACTCCAGCGCCATTTTCTGAATGTATTCGTGCGCCCTGTGAGCCGGATTTCTGGTTTGAAAGCCCACGACGGTTTTCCACCCCTTTTTCCCAAAAATGCCACGGGTTTCTTCCGGAGTAAAATCGTAGCCGGGGTATTCGAGCGCGAACTCGTCCATCACCCAGATATTTCCTCCCACTACATAAGAGTCGGAAAGATTCATCAGTTGCACACCGGGATGCGACTTGTCGCAAGTGCCATAGACCTTCCCGCAGTAGGTTTCGCGATCGATCTCGTATTTATCCGAAACCTCAAGAACTCCCAGGAGGATATCCTTGCCCTTTCTGGTTTCTTTCAACAAGATCTGGGAACCGATTTGCGCCTGGGTCCATTTGGTCTTGGGCAGCGGAAAAACCAGCGGAATGCTCCAGGGCAAACCATTGGCCAGCCGGATCCGGGAAAGCACGCTTTCGTAATCCTCCTGATTCAGGTACCCCGTCAGCGGGCTGTAGAGACCTGTGGCGATATTTCGAAGCTCGCTGATCTGGTCGCGGGCAAGATAGACTTCAAAACAAACATCTTTTATATCCAGTTTATTTTTTGAAATAAACCGATTAACGAGAACTCCTCCGTGGGGGGGGATCATGAGAGTGTTGTATGCTTGCGGTTCGTGAATTGCCCAACAGGGGGGGTTGACCGCAGTGGGAGCGGCGAGGGCAACCGCTCGCCAGGACCAGCCTTAACACTCCAGCGGCACTTCTGCAACCAATCGGCGCGCCAGTCTGGGGCGGAGCCCCGATCCGCAGCCAATCGCCATTTCAGGATGTGCTTAGGCGATGCGACGGTTCCTTCGGACACAGCCGCGCTCCGAAGTGTCGAGGTAGGCTTAAGCGGGATTTCCATATGAGATGAAAGAGTGCCAAAAGCCTGAAGAGTTTGGCAAGCCCGCACATCCGGTAGGATTCGGGGAGTCGGAAGTCGTTTCGGTTCAAAAGGCTGTCCGGTTTTAGCCGAGACGTGGCCGCGGGATCCGCAGATCATGCGGACGGAGATTGCGTTCCCGGCAATAGTGATGGAGAAAGCAAACCCGATCCGCGCGGTGGTATTGAGGCAAGCCCGCCGTGCCGCGGGCCAGCCGGGCGAGATCGGCGATGGCCCTCTGAAGAGGAACAACGCCCATGAATCTCAAGCCGTCAAGGTCCAGCAGTCTCGGCCGGCCGTCGCGATCAATGACCACATTGGTCTCCTTGAGGTCGCGGTGCGAAAATCCTTCGTTATGCATTCGAGCGATGATGCGGGCGACGGCGCCGGCCATCTGCTGATTCCCCCCCTGAAACCGGCCCAGATCCATCGCACCGGGAATCTCCTCCATGAGAAAGTAGCTGCGGCGAAGAAAAGGGCCCACGCGATCGTTCGCGGCGGCGATGGGTCTTGCGGTTGGTATCCCTACCAACTCCAGGTGATAGGCTTTCCGAAACGCCGCCCAGGCTCGCGAGGGACGGAGGAGGTCTTTTAACAAACTGAAAGGCTTCCGGAAGTTGTGGCGCTTGAGGACCAGCCCCCCCTTTTTTCCCACCGTTGCGCTTCGACCGGGCTTGAGGATTTCGGCCTCAGACCGCAGGAATCCGTCTGGATCCCGCAAGATCGCCACCACATCGTCCCGCAGATCAGGCAGGCGAACTCGCCAGACGAGTCGCCCATAACGTCGAGGTGCAAATTCACGGTTGTGTTTCCAGCACCTTTTCGATCGTCGGTAATAATGCCGGAGCCGCATGGCCCGGCTGATGGCCATCACTGCAGGGGAAACCGGCAGAGGAATAAACAAGGCCAAGAACGCCAGGTTCCGATCGCGTTCGAGCGGGCTCAAAGTCTGTCGGAGACATATCCCATGAAGATCGACCAGGCGGATTTGGTCCGTTTGGGGACAATACAGGATGTTGCCAGGGTGCAAATCGTTCTGCAAAACGCCTTTCGCATGCATCCGCTCGATCAAGCTCAACACCCTCTCAAGGGGCGGACCTTCTATCTCGTCCAGCGGCCGGCCGGGAAACGATTCGGTAATCAAAATACTCTCCCGGAGGCCACGCCAGCTCCAACGCTCACCATGCGCAAGATGATGAACAATCGGGATATCCCGGTCGGCCAGTTGGCGAGCCAGATCCCACTCGTGGCGGGCCTGAGAGGATTTCAAGAAGAACTTGAGCGGGCGGAGGGGGTGCCGATCGTGACGGTATCGCTTGATGTAGCAGGTTTTTCCATCGATGGACGCGCGCGCGACCAGTTTGAACGGGGACTCTTTAACCACCTCAAAGGGCGCCGATAAAACCCGCGGCAGGAGCCGTGCGAAATCCTCCTCCGCTTCCCAACGCAGACCCTCGTGTGTCAATCGGACCATGACCTTCACTCTGGAAACGAATCCGCCCTCTGTCAACGCAGGGTTCGGATTCGTCTCATCCCGCAAAAAGACTTGTCGCATCCGCCAGCCTGGTCTGTACTGGAGAGGTGGTCGTTACAATAACCTATGCACAGATCGTGCAAGCCCTGGGTCTGAAGTCGATCGAGGCGGTCAAGACCTGCCAGGGCGTCCTGGTCCAGAACCATAAAGGCCGTCGCGATATTCAACGCCTGGAATGGCCGGTTGCCGGAGGCGGCAAGATGGTGTTTTTTCTCAAGCGCATCTGGCAGCAGGACAAGAAGGACGGATTATGGTCCCTGCTGCGCCACGGAAAGCCGTGGTCGGTCTGCCGGCGTGAGTGGGAGAATTCTCTCCTCCTCCAATCGGCTGGGTTCCAGACGGCGGAGCTGGTGGCTTACGGCGAGGAATGCGGGCTTTTTTGGGAGCGCTTTTCATTCCTGTTGACCCGGGCGGTGCCGGTGACACAAACCGTTGAGGACTTTGTTCAGGATTGTCATGACCGAACGCGCCGGCGAGAGGTGATTCGGGCCCTGGCCGCCGAGGTGCGGCGGCTTCACGATGCCGGTCTGGCGGCACCGGATCTGTTTTGCCGGCACCTTTTTGTCGAGCTGACCTCACAAGGCCCCCGGTTCCATTGGATCGATATGTCCCGTCTGAATCGATGCCGACGAGTGTCGTTGCGCCGGCGGGCGCGGGATCTGGCGGCATTGAACGTGACCGCTCCGTTGCGATTTGTCTCCGCCCGGGAACGCCTTTTCTTCCTTCAGATCTACGCGGGTTCGGTCCACCGTCCCTTGTTTCGAAGAATCCGGAGCCGGGTGCGCCATCTCTTAACGCGCCGAAAATTTAATGACTTCATCACATCCCACTCAGCGGCAAGCCTTCAGACAGGAAAATGAGGCCCAGCGCAATCGATGCGGGAATCCTGAACGGATTTGATCCGGGCGGCAAAATCTCATTGCAGGGGGCCGAAAACTTACCTACGTTTGGTCGATTGCGTGCGCAAGAACGAATCGATTTACATTGAGAAAAAGGGTTTTCTCTCGGACTTGGCTCATCAAGATGAGCTGGCCTTCCGGGAATCCAAGGATCATTTGGCATTGGAATTCGGAAGCGAGGAAGAATGGTTGCGGTGTGTCACCGACGAGTTTCCCAGGTTCATTCCCTTTCTAACCGGCCCATGCAAAGTGAAGTTTCGGGGCCGCATCCTGGAAATCGGGGCGGGTGCGGCGTGGCTCAGCGCCGAACTGTCCAAGTTGCCGGAGGTCCAAGAAGTCTTCGCGACCGATTTCAGTCCTGCGCTTCTCAAGGATCAGGCCCCGCGTGTGTTCGATCTTTTAAAGGCCAGATCGGATAAGATCCAACGCATGCCCGGCGATTTTCACCACCTGGATTTTCCCGGCAATCATTTTGATTTCGTGGTGGCCTCGGCGGTTTTGCATCATGCCGTCGATATGTCCCAGCTCTTGAGCGAAGTCCATCGTGTTCTCAAACCCGGCGGTCAGTTTGTGGCCATTCGCGAACAAATCTGGCCGTTGCTTAGCTTCAAGTCCCGGTCCAAAACCCAAGCCCGACTGGTCGCCGCCGGGGTGAATGAACATTATTACACCCTGGCCGAATACCGCCGATTCTTCGTCTCGGCAGGATTCCAGTTGACAACTGAGCCGGTCATCCTTGGCCAGGGCATTCGGACCTGGTGGGAACGGGCCGTTAACGGCCTGACCCATGCGCGGTATGCTTTCCTGGCCTCCAAATCCTCGTTGTTATGAACAACCCTCCCAACTCTTACCGTGGACGAACCAAGTATAATGAGGCAAAGGCCCGCCGGTACCAGGATCGAAAACCAGGAAAACACCTGGCCGAGATGAAGCTCATTGATCGGGCCTTTACGCTCATCCCCAAGACACATCGGATTCTGGACATACCCTGCGGGGGCGGCCGCGTGACCTTGCACCTGAGTCAATCGGGTTACGAGGTGTCCGGCGTGGATTTGTCGGATTCCATGCTGGCCATTGCCCGCAAGAACATCGCCAACCACGGCCTGAAATGTTCCATCGAAAAACAGGACCTCGAACAGCTGTCCTATGCTGACCGGTCTTTTGATACGATCATTTCTTTCCGGCTCTTTCACCATTTTCCAACCCGGGAAATCCGTGCGCGAGCCGTCGCCGAGCTTTGTCGTGTTGCCCGGGATTCTGTGGTGCTATCCTATTTCACCCCGTGGTCAGCCACCTCGCTGAAACGATGGCTGCGACGGACCATCGGCCTCACTCCCTCGGACAAGCACGCCACCTCGCTCCGGGAAATCCAGCGCTACTTTCAGGTCGCCGGTTTCTTTTTGGTGCGCGATTTTGCCCAAAGCCCCATGATTCACACTCTGCACCTGGCCGTCTTTCGGCGAACAAACGAGGGCAAACCATGATTGTTCTCGGCCTGGGAGGCGCGGTCGGTCATGATCCCGCCGCAGCGTTGGTGGTGGACGGACACACCATCGCCGCCGCCGAAGAGGAGCGCTTCAATCGGATCAAGCATTCCAAAGGATTGCAGGCGGAATTGGCCGCGCGTTTTTGTCTGAAACAGGCCGGGATTAAATCCCGGCAAGTAGATGCGGTGGCCATTCCTTATGCCCCTATCAGTTTGCTGGGGCCCGAACGCTGGTACTATGCCTGGCGGCATCTCTACGCGCCGGACCGCGCTCTGACCGCCCTTTTCAATGGCAACCGCCGTTATCGCCGCAACCGGCGCGCCGTCGTTGCCCTCCTCCAAAAGCTCGGCATCGATCCAAACCAGGTCCGGATCGTCCCCGTCGAACATCACCTGGCTCATGCCTCCAGCGCTTATCACCTCTCCGGCTACCGCGATGCCGCTATCCTGGGCGTGGACGGTCTGGGGGAATACTGCACGACGTGGTTCGGATCCGGAGAAAACGGGCGCATCACCTGTAAGCGCAAATTTAATGCCCCCGATTCTCTCGGCGGATTCTATGGCGCGGTCACCGAATACCTGGGATTCGAAATGCTCGATGGCGAGTTTAAAGTCATGGGCATGGCGCCTTACGGGGATCCTCAACGGTTTGATATCAAACCCTTGCTCAGTTGGAACGAACGCGGTTTCCGCATCAACACCCGCCTGGTCAACTGCATCGGTTGGCGCCGATTCAAACGCAATGGACGCGGCACCTTTTTTGCCCAGCGACTCTTGGACCTGTGGGGGCCGGCACGCCAGGGGGATGACATCGACGAACCTTATGTGCATATCGCCGCGGCCGTTCAACGCGAATTGGAAGAGGTTGTTATCGCCTTGGTCCGGCATTACCTGGGCGAAACTCTCTCTCGCACCCGACGCCTCTGCTACGCCGGCGGCGTCGCCCTGAATGTCAAATGCAACCAGCGTCTGATCGAAGCCTTTGGACCGGATTTTGAGATGTTCGTCCAGCCGGCGGCCGGCGATGCCGGCACAGCCCTGGGCGCCGCCACTTTTGTCGCCCAACAGGGCGGCGATGTTATCCAGCCCATGCAACACGCCTACCTCGGGCCAGAGTATTCCAGCGACGAAATCGAGGCCGCACTTCGAAAACGTGACGTGGCATTCGAGCGTTGCGCCTCCATTACCGATGTGGCCAGCGATCTCCTCGCCAAGGGAGAAGTCGTCGCCTGGTTCCAGGGCCGCATGGAATTCGGACCCCGTGCCCTCGGCAATCGCAGCATCCTCGGCAATCCGAGCCACCCCGGCACCAGCGACCTCATTAACGCCCAGATTAAATACCGCGAACGCTGGCGGCCTTTCTGCCCCTCCCTCCTGGACTCCATCGCGCCTTCAGTGCTCCAAACCTCGCATCCTTCTCCCTACATGACCTTTACCTTCACCGTGGCTGACTCCTGGAAATCACGCATCCCTGAAGTCGTTCACAAGGATGGCACCGCCCGCCCTCAGATTGTCACCGCCCAGAGCAACCCCCGATATTACGAGTTGCTCAAAAAATTTGAGGCCAAAACCGGAATCGGCGTGCTGTTGAATACATCTCTAAACCGCCGGGGAGAACCTATGGTCTGTTCCCCCGATGACGCTCTCGGCATGTTCTATGGGAGCGACCTTCAAATTCTCGCCTTGGGCGATTACCTCGTCCGGAAAAAGACCGTCTAGACTTCTCAATAGGCACAGATTCTGCTCCATTCATTACTCTCAGCGTCCTGAGATCGCTCGATAATTGAGATTCCGGGCTGCTGAAGCCCATGGCGCGTCCTGGACCGTCGCCTCTCCAGGAAATCCTTGGTCTCAGCAACGCCCTCGATGGGCGCGATCTGAAAAACTTGACTCGCTCACAGCGAGTGTAACATTTTAGGAAGGCCATCCTGACATGTGTCGCCGCCGGGATGGGGAAGCGATCGATGGCGGCGATTCAGAACATCGTAGAGCTGTTTGAAATCGTAAAATGTTGTTAGAGAAATATACCCTCGGGGGCAAAGACCGTTACTCGGCGAAACGAACGAATCGCCCCACCAATTTCATGTTCATCGACGCCCAGGCGCAGAGCGTCAGCGTCATCGGTGATTTCAATAACTGGACTCCCGACGCGCATCCCATGCGCCGTCTTCCCGACGGGGGGTGGCATGCGCAAATCCCGTTGTGTCACGGGCATCATCGGTATCTTTTCTACGTCGACGGACGCCAAGTTTTGGATCCCCGCGCCCAAGGAATGGCGCGTAACGAAAAAAACGAAAAAGTCAGCCTCGTCGCCGTTAGTTAAGAGAAGGGGTGAACCCATAGAGAAGTTCGTTTCGCAGGACAAATTTGTGTCGCACCTGCGACATCAAATGGGTTCATGAGCAGTCGAGCGGATGAAGAATCTAATGAGCGTCCCTTTTTTTTCGAAAGAATGATTGTAGCCGCAGCCGGCATTCCTCTTCTCGGACTCCTTGAGTGATCTCGCAGTGGTGGTTGAAAGACGGCCATTGCAGAAGATTGATCACTCCCCCCGCGGCTCCGGCCTTGGGATCGCTTGCGCCGAAAACGACCCGTCCCATGCGGACATGGACCAAAGCCCCTGCGCACATCGGGCAGGGTTCCTTGGTGACGTAAAGCGTGCAGTCATTCAACCGCCAATCGCCCACAGCCTCCTGGGCTTGGGTCATGGCGAGCATTTCGGCGTGGGCTGTGGCGTCTTTCAAGGTTTCCACCTGGTTATGCGCTCGAGCGATGACTTTTCCCTGACGCACCACCACCGCTCCTATGGGCACTTCATCGGCCTTTTCGGCGCGCCCGGCCTGACGCAGCGCTTCTCCCATGAAGTAGGCGTCGCTCTGAAGATCGATGGATATCGGCTGGCTCACGACTTGCGAGGAACGGAATGGACGTTTGAACTCACCGGCGGAACGGCATGCAGCACGCTTTTATGCTTGGGAGTTGGGAGATTCCGAATTGCCGCTCCCATGGGTACGCTTTCCTCGAGATGCCATTCATGACGTCCATTGGACAGGCACCGGCAATGGGCCGCAAAGAATCCCCCCCGATGCTGCCAGAACCACGGCCAGATTCGCTCACGATCCGTCCGGGGGATGGCTCTCAAGCGGCCCAAAGCAACCTTCGAAAAGAAGCGGAACCGGCCTTCGGCGTGAGGGGCCGGCAATTGTTGGATTCGAGGTCGAACTTCAAAAAGAAACATCAGCCAGTGGGCCTGCCCCTGGTATCCGTGTTCGCTCACCAGGCCGGTCAAATGCAAATCGGCAGGCTGTAGTGTCAGACCGATCTCCTCAAAAGCCTCGCGGCAGGCGCACGCGTAGGGAGATTCGCCACGCGCCTGAATCAACTTGCCTCCGCAGGGGCTCCAGAGTCCGCGGTTGGGTTCCTGGGCCCTATGCAACAACAAAACCTTGTCAGCCGGATTGAAGCAATACAGCAGGGTCGCAATCTTATATGGCATTGCCATGTTAGAACTCAAGGACCTGCACAACGGTATCAACCAACCTTTGCCAGTTGACTTGGTCTGCTCGATAGGGTTGGACGATGACCAGCACGGGTTCTGGACCGGACAATCCCAGCGTGAGCCTTCGCAGCGTGGTTTGCCACCAGAAACGCATGGCGGATCCATGGCGTTGGTGTCCATCGCTAAACCAAAACAGCACTTCTTCCTGTTTCCCTTCCTTTTCCAGCCGGACCATCCGGCCCGTGCCTACCTCCAAAGGCCGATCCGCCTGCTGGATCACCTTCCAGCCGGCGCCGCGAAAACAATACAGGGGATCGTGAATGGCATGACGATTGCGAGTCCCATCAATCACCGTGAAGAAGAATTGGTAGGCTCCAAAATCATAGAATCGTTTCAAAGCCTGGGCTTTGCCAAAAATTGATTTCTCAGTATCGGATAGAGGAATGTCCTTGCTTCGAAAACCCAATCCGGCGTCCGGCAAATGCCGCAATCTCGGCTCCGCATCTTCCAGGGGATAGTACTCCCAGACCAACCCGATCACGACTGCCAGAACCAGCGCTCCCAACAGAAGCTTCCGGGCCAGACCGGTTTTTGAAATTCCGTTTGACATCACCATTGCACCTCCGGCCGCGATTCAGGGCCGCGCCTCCTGATTTCATCCCGTTCCATAACCGTTGCGGACGTGTGGTTCATGCCGGAACGGGTGACGAACTTCCCCTTTTGGGGGCCTGAAGCATGAAAACAAGCCAACAAAGACAAAACATCAGGCAAAGCACAAGCCAGCCGCTCCAGTTGTGGAACGTTCCCATGGCAAAGGCGGGACTCACCGCCAAAGCGGCAACTGTGATCACCAGGATCCGCAGAGTGTTGGCCATCCAAGCCATCACAACCAGGACCGGGAGGTTCCACCAGTAACGCGTAGATCGTCCCAGGAAAATAAAGGCCAGAACGGTTCCGGCAATCAGCATCGATTGCAGAGCATTGATCCCCGAACACGCCGCCTCCACGGACATCGGCAATCCCTGCACGACGACATCGGTTCCCTGCCGGGTGACGTCGAACTGCAGGAGCAAAAAGACTTTCTCCACGAACCAGGCTCCGGAGAGACGAAACCACCAGCCGATCCGTTCAAAATCCAGCAGGATCCAGGGAAATGAAAATAACGGCAGGACCATTAATTTCCTCAAGTTATCGAGCGACGTGGAGACGATCCGCCGGGATAGCCAACACCATAACACCACGGTCCACGCCAAAGTCAGAAGCAGCGTCATTTCCAATATGATGCCCAGGAGGAATCCAATCACGGCGGCAATCACTCCGCTCAAAGGCAATTCCGCGGGTTCGGATCGCCATTTCCACGGAGATCCTAGCCAGATAAACACCGGCAGCCCCGCCAAAATCGGCAGGCTGTTTTCTGAACTATCCAGCCAGCTTCGGTTTCGCAGCCAGATAAACGCGGCCAGCACGACGAGCACAGCCAGGATACCTCGGTCCCGAGTGTTCATTGCGATTTCTTCTTGCTCAGGATCGCCTCCAGATCGGTTCGAAACAGCGGCGAATTCGGATAGGACGCCAGCAACTCACGCATCAACAACTCGGCTGTCTCGAGGTTGCCCTGACGAAAGGCCTCATTGGCGAAGAAGTGCTTGGCCAGCCAGGATTGGTTTCTGACCGCTGAAAACTGCCTGGTCGCCTCGTCCAGGCGCCCTTGCTTGAAGGCAATCCAGCCCGTCATCTCTTGTCCCGGCACCGACTGAGCCAAACCAGAAAACGATGTCAGAACCCGGGTTGCCTCCTCCAAACGTCCCTGTTGAAGATATCCTGATGCCAAAAAGTATGCGGCATTCGTGCCGTAAGTCGGATGGTTGGTGTAACGTTGCCAGCGCTGGAGGGCCTCGTTATGCTGGCCCTCCGAAAACTGTATCTCGGCCACCAACATGTCCAGCAAGGGCGTCATTTGTTCCTTCTGCTTGAGGGCGTAATCCAGCGCCGCCTTGGGACCCCGGTTGGATCGATACGCCTGGGTCAGAGCAACAGGCACGTAGTCCGGCAACTGTTTGGACACCTCTTCCCCATTTTGAAGCGCAAGCGCCGCCTCGGGCCAGCCGCAGGCCAGAAAGACCATGGGAAATGCCAGGCGGCTCTCCAAAAGGGCCTTCAGATCGCTCGGCATGCCCGAGACCGGTTTTCCTGTCCACTGATCCAACTGGGTGAGAAGCAAGGGCGGAACACGACTTTGTTTGCTCTCGGGGGGCATTTGAACTCCCACAGGCCAGTCGACCACTCCCCGCTGACGATAGGTCAGAATCCGCATTAATGCGCTCTCCAAAGCAGGATTCCAGGAGCGATCACGGAACAAATTGTTGAACTGCAGCAGGTCCATTGCATTCGTCTCCTGGCCTCTCCGCAGGACATCGATCAGTCTTAACCAGTAGAGTTCCTGCCGGGTCGTCAGGTATCTCTTCCCGTCGATCAGCGTGTCAAAGGCTTCCGTATCCCAGTATTCTCCGCTCCCCAAATTGATCAGATACTTCACCAAGGGCTGCAATTCCCCTGGAGGCGGCTGCTGGGATTTCCAATCGAAGGAAATGGGTTCAACAACCCGACTCCAAAAGTGCCCGCTGAGCCATGTCCAATCCCGGGCTTGGGTTGCCAGGCAGTTCGTCCAGGTCATCAGGGCTGACCGATACAGCCTTTGCCGCAGATAAAACTCCGCCAATTGAGTGACGGCTTCCGGGCTGTTTTTGCTTTTCCGGCTGGCCTCCTCATAATACTTGACCGCAGCCATGTCGTTGGTCCCGAATCTCTCTACAACCTGTCCCATGTATGACAGCGTCTCCACATTATTGGTGTCATCCGTGTAGGATTGCATCAGGTAATGCCACGCCCTGCTGAGATCAACGTCGGGCGGAACCATTTCCAACAGGGCCAGCCGATTCAATCGCCCGGCATTTCGACCCTTGCTGAAGTTGGTCGACCCCAGAAACTCCCGGGCCTTGTCTTTCTGTCCTGCCTTGATGAACTCGTCGGCCCTCAGGGAGAACCAGAACTCGGGTTTCTGGCTGCGCGCTTCCCAGGAGCGAATCATCTGTTCATACAAGTTGGTTTCTTTGGCCTGGATCAAACCCCGAGCCACCAGCAAACTGGTTTCTTCCTTGTCCGCAAATAATCCGGGACGCTGGCGATAAAGCAGAACCAACCGCCGCACCGCATCGAGATTCCTTAATTGCGTCAGGGCTTCGACCTCCAAGGCCAACCACGACTGATGCATGTTCGGCGTCACGGCACGTGATCGGGATCTTCCCCGAATCAGTTTCATGGCCTCCAGCGGCTTGGATTCCTCCAGGAACTTCCGTGCGGCATCGTGACTTCGTTGATCCTGGTTGCGAATGATCTGCAACCGCCCGTAGTATACCCCTGCCGCCAAGATCCCCAGTAACAGAAGCCCTGCTGCTCCTATCAATAACCATCGCTTCATGCTCTCACTCTCATTCCCCCGTGACTTTTCGATATGTAAAATACGCTTAAGCAAACCTTTATCCGCCTTGCTTGCCTGCAGTCAATTCCTGGACAAGCCTTGCCAGTTTACGCCGGGACAGCCAAATTCGCAAACGAATTGCCTTGCCTGGTAACAGGACAATCACGCGATCCATTATCCCAGTCCACCGCAATGACTCATGGATTGGGCGCCCGCTATGCCTTGGTTCGGCGCAGTTCGGTGTCAAAATCCAGTTCACGCAGACGCTCGAGGTCTCTGGGACTGTCGCTGGGAGAAAACAGGAATTTCACGAGCAGGTCAAAACGATCGCCAGGAGACGGAGTGTCAAGCGCAGGATCATCGAGGGCTGGGCATCGCTGCTTGGGGCGGTTATCCAACCGGGAGAGGAGAGCAAGAGGCCTGCTCCGCAACTCTGAGGTGCCGGACGGCCTGCTCGATTCGGTTCACGATACTTGGGAAAGCTTCTGCCAGCGGGGCGCTCAACTCGGTGCCCAGCGTGAAAGCATCGTGAACTTCTATGGCAAAAACCTTGACTTTTTCAGGCATAGGGATGTCCAGCTTGTGTCCCAGGCGGATGATCTCTCCAACCCCCAGAAAATGTGGAGACATCAACGGCAGGATCTTCAGGTCCTCCAAACCGACTTCGTGCAAGTAACCCGGCGCCGCTTTTGCAGTCTGGACGGCGTCCACCACCACCAGCGCTCGATAGCCAGCGATGTAATCAAGCAGGGAAAGCCCCATCTCGCAGGTCTCCTCCACCTCGACGCCGGGAAGATCGGCCAGAGACGATTTCAGATGTCGAGCCACCAGCAAACCGACCGCGTCATCCTTGAGGATGTCATTGCCCAGTCCGAGGACCAGCCATTCCTTCTTCTGCTCGGTCATATGCGGACAATTTCCGTGCGGAAACGGTTTCCGCGTCCAAACGCCCTTCCCTCCCCATCCAACGCTCAGGGGGAGGAACCGGTGCTGAACCAGGGTCATTTCTGGATCAACTGGCGCAGGAGCTGCCGCTCGGGATTATAGAGGTTCACGGCCAAGGGCAGGTGTCCGGGCAGCGAGTGTGTGGCGCAACCCAAACAGGGATCATAGGCGCGGAACGCCATCTCGACCATGTTCAGCAATCCTTCGCTCACCTGGCCGCCTTTGATAAGGCCTTTGGCGGCGCGCTCGACGCTCATGGCGATCCGGGCCGCGTTGTTCTGGGTGGCCACAATCATGTTGGCGCGCGTGATGATCCCCCGGTCATCCGTTTCGTATTGATGGAACAAAGTGCCGCGAGGAGCCTCGACGACTCCAATGCCGAGGGAAGGTTTCTGGGTGGGCACCAAGCGGATATCCTTGCTGGTGATCTCGGGATCATTCACCAGTTCCAGGATGCGTTCCGCCGCCTGGATCATTTCCACGATCCGAGCCCAGTGGTTGGCCAGCGTGTGATGCACCGGTTTGCCGCCCAGGGTCTTGAAGTATTCCTCGGCCGCTTTCTGGGCCTGCGGCGTCGCCATACTGTCGGAAGCATTCAACCGCGCCAAGGGCGCCACCGCGTAGATGCTGCTCTTCGGGCCCTCGTCGAATCCCTGCCATCCGAGGGGTTTGAGATAGCAGAACTTCATGTAGCTCCATGGCTCGACATGTTCGGCCACGTAATCGCGGTATTGCTGCACAGGGAACTTGGCGTATTCCTTGCCCGTGGGATCGACAACCCGTAGAAGACCATCGTAGAAATTCAGCCGGTTCTTCTCGTCGACCATGCCCATGTAATAAGTCTTGTGGGTGAAATCGGGCGAGGTGATGAGTTTCACGTAGTCCGAGTTCTTCAGCACGATGTCGTGAAACACCTGGTTGGTGAAGAGAGCGAACTCGAGGCTGTCCTTGGCCAGCTCCTGAAACTTGGGGAGATCGGCCGAATCGAGGGCTTTCGAGACGCCGCCCGGCAGACCCAAAACGGGATGCACGACCTTGCCTCCGAAGTAGCTGATAATCTCGCGGACCCGGCGACGCATCGAGATGACCTTCTTGCCGACTTCGAGTCCCACTTTCTGGATGACTCCGACAATATTCCGCTCGGCGGCGGGCGCCTGGGGACCCACGATGAAATCAGGCCCCCCCAGGACATAAACGTGGAGGGCGTGGTCTTCCAGCATGAACGCGTTATAGACCAGCTCGCGAATCTTTCGGCCGGCTGAGGTTGGAGTGACCTTGTAGAGATCGTCCAGGGCTTTGGTGGCCGCCATATGATGGGCGGTCGGGCAGACCCCGCAAATGCGGCTGGTGATCTGCGGCATGTCTTCCGCTGGACGGCCGATGCTGAACACTTCAAATCCACGCAGTTCGGGCACTTGCATATAGGCCCGATCCACATCGCCTTTGTCATTGAGGAATATGTCGATCTTACCGTGCCCTTCGAGACGGGTGATGGGATCGATGGTGTAACGGCGGCGCTGTTGTTGGTAAGCCGCGTTGGCTCGAGCGGCGCCTTCATTCCATGCTTGTTGTGCTGCTGGATTCATGATGGTTCCTTTCAGCTAATAGGCAGATCGACTTTGCGGCGAAGCAGGCTCTTCGCCAGGCCGTAACGATAGAACGTGCCCACCGGATCGGGAATGCCCGCGAGCACTTGATCGATACCCTCCTCGTCTCGCGGCTCGATGTTCGAGCAGAGCGAGGAAAGCATCTTGGCGCCCTGATCGCGGACCCGGCCGGTGCCGCCAAAACATCCCGTGCAGGGCATGTTGCCCTTGGTGCACTGCGCCTCGCAACCACACCGGGTGCTCGGTCCCATGCAAATGACGCCCTGGGCCAGAAAACAGAGCGCCGGATCGAGGAGCTTCTGATGCGGCCGCTTGAATTCGGCAAAGGCGACATTCGTCGGCTTGGTATCCTTGCGCGGGCACTCGTTGCACAGGGCAATATCGGGAGCCAACACCGATCCCTTGGGAGGCAGTTTCCCTTCCAGAATCGCCCCCAGGGCGGCCTGGGTTATCCGAGGTGTGGGCGGGCATCCGGGAATATAATAATCGACTTCAACCACTTGGTCCAGCGCTCGTACGACATGCCTGAGCTCGGGCAGACAGACCTCGCGGCCCTGCTCCTGAAACTTCAATTGCGGACGAATCTTCTGATCATTGCTGATCGTGGGCGTTTCCTCGTACACATAGCGCAGCATGTGTTCGCGGGAAAACTGGTTGGACAGCCCCGGAATGCCCCCCGTGTGCGCGCACGAACCGTAGGCGACCAGCAATTGGCTTTTCCGGCGCAACATATGCGCCATTTCCTCCTGCTCGGACGACCGGATGGCGCCATTCAGCAGGGTGGCCGCCAGGGATTTGTCGGGCAGGGCTTCCACATCGTGCTTCTTGAAATCCATCGCCACAGGCCAGAAGACAATATCCACCTTCTCCACCACGCCGAGAATATCCTCGGCCAGATCCACCACCGTCTCCTCACAGCCGCCGCAGGACGCGCACCAGTAAATGCCGATTTTGGGTTTAGTGGGCATGAGCAACCTCCCGCCCCTGCTGGGCCTCCACCGCATGTTCGAGCGTATCCATTTCCTTGTCCCAATCTTTGAATTTTCCAGGCAGACTCAACGGCCCGAGCTTTCGAACCTTGTCCACCATGTCAAACATCACCGTTTTCAGTTTTTCTCCCTCCGCCGCCGAGATCCATTCCAGCCGCACCCGCTCGGTTTCGATGCCCATGTCTTTGAGCATGCGGTGCAGCAGGCGGAACCGGCGCAGCATCTTGTAGTTGCCCTCGACATAGTGGCAATCGTTGGGATGACATCCGCCGATCAGCACTCCGTCGGCGCCTTTGGCCAGCGCCTCAAGGATGAACTGGGGATCGATGCGGCCGGAGCACATCACTCGGATAATTCGCGCATTGGACGGATACTTGAGCCGGGAAACTCCAGCCAGATCCGATGCGGTGTAAGTGCACCAGTTGCAGAAAAACGCAACGATGCGGGGTGTCCATTCGTTACTCATTGAACCAGCACTCCTTCGATTTCACTAAAGATTTCTTCGTCTTCAAACAGGTTCTGCACGATTGATCCCGACGGGCACGCCCCCACGCAGGTGCCACAGCCCTTGCACAGCGCCTCGTTAATCGTGGCCGTCTTGCGTTCTTCCACGAAGGTAATCGCCGAATACGGACAGAGCGGAATGCAGGACTTGCAGCCGGAACATTCCGTTTCCAGGATGAACGCGGTATTGGGTTCCTGTTCAACGAATCCCTTGTCGATGAGAACCATGGCTTCGGCGGCCGCGGCGCCGGCCTGGGCCACGGTGTCCGGAATGTCCTTGGGCCCCTGGCAACAGCCCGCCAAATAAATCCCGTCGGTGAAGGTGTTCACCGGGGCCAGTTTGGGATGCCGTTCCAGGAAGAAGCCCTCGCTGCCGCAGCTCATGTTGAAGAGACGGCGGACATCTTGCGAATCGGTGTGCGGCTCCAGTCCCGTTGAAAGGACCACCATATCCACCGGGATCCGGCGCACGTAACCCGCCAGGGTGTCCTCGACGCGGATCACCAGCTTGCCTTCCTCTTCCGGGGTGAAGGCCCAGTCGGTGACCTCGCCGACCCGGCCGCGGACAAAATGCACGCCTTCCGTGAGCAACTTGTCGTAAAACTCCTCGTAGCCTTTGCCGGGCGTCCGCATGTCGATGTAGAAATTGTAAATCTCGGCTTCGGTGTGTTCCTTAAGGAGATGGGCGAGCTTCATGGAATACATGCAGCAAACCCGCGAGCACCAACGATTCGTCTTCTTGTCCCGGGAGCCGACGCAATGAATGATTCCGATCGACTTCGGATGCTGCCCGTTGCGCATCACCACGTCGCCAGCCGTCGGGCCGGAGGCGTTCACCAGGCGCTCAATCTCCAGCGCGGTGTAGACATTCGGATAACGCCCGTAGCCATATTGCGGAATACGCTCCGCTTCAAACGTCTTGAAGCCGGTCGCCACAATGATCGTGCCGACCTTGATCTCTTCGAGCTTCTCCGTCTGCTTGAAATCGATGGCCTTCTTTTCGCCGCAGGCCTCCACGCAGGTCTTCTTGCATTTGTCGGTGAGCACGCCGCGTTTGAAGTTGAGGCAGACGTCCGGATCGATGAGCACGACTTGAGGAGTCGCTTGCGGGAACGGAATGTAGACCGGCTTGCGCTTGCCCAGGTTCTCGTTGAATTCATCGGCGAACTTGGGCTCCTTGAACACGCAGCTGGAAATGCACTCCTGGCAGCCCGTGCAAAGATCTTCGTTGATATACCGCGGCTTGCGCTTGACGGTCACCGTGTAGTTCCCCACGTAACCATCCATCTTGATTACGTCCGAATACGTCCAGAGCGTGATGTTCTTGTGCGCCCCCACCTCCGACATCTTCGGCGTCAGGATGCAGGCCGCGCAATCCAGCGTCGGAAACGTTTTGTCGAACTTCGCCATGTGCCCGCCAATCGACGGCTCGCGTTCGACCAGGTAGACCTTCTTTCCCGCCTTGGCCAGGGTCATGGCGGCATGGATGCCCGCAATGCCCCCTCCCACCACCAACACGTCGGGATGAATGGGGACCTTCTTGACTTCCAGGGCGCGATGGTGCGCCACGCGCTCCACAGCCGCGCGCGTCAAGTCCTTCGCCTTGGCCGTCGCCTCTTCGCGATCCGTATGCACCCAGGAGTTGTGCTCCCGGATGTTGACCATGTGAAAATAAAAGGGATTCAGCCCCCCTTTTTCGGTCGCCCCGCGAAACGTGTGCTCGTGCAGGAGCGGCGAACAGGAGGCCACCACCACCCGGTTGAGCTTGTGCTCGCGGATATCCTGGGCGATCAGCTCCTGGCCGGGATCCGAGCACATGTATTTGTAGTCCCGGGAGAGCACCACGCCGGGCAGCTTTTCGGCATACTTGGCCACCGCGGGGCAATCCACCATGCTGGCAATGTTGTGCCCGCAGTGGCAGACGTAAAAGCCGATCCGAACATCTTGCTTCTTGGTTTCCATGAGATCTTGCTTCGGGGTTATAAGGGTTCTCGATGCGGTCCGAGCCTAGGCGGCAACCGTTTGCGCAGGCAGGGATTTCATCGGGACAAACCCCCGATGCAATCCCAGTTCCTGAGCCGGCAAACCAAAGGCCAGACCCATCAGTTGCGAAAAATATACGGTGGGAATGCGCACGGATTCCCACTTGGCTTCAATCTTGTCGTGGTAACCATCCAGGTTGAACTGGCACAAGGGACAAATTGTGGCCACCACGTCCGCCCCGCGCTTGATGGCTTCCTTCAACAGGATGTAGGAACAGAGCAACCCCGGTTCAGGAAGGGTCCCCGTCAGACTGCCTCCACAGCACCGCGTCTTCAACGGGTAGGTGACCACCGTAGCCCCCAGCGCCTCCAACAACCGGTCCATCGTGGTCGGATTGTATTGATCGTCAAAAGTGGAATACGGCCGCACAATTTGGCAGCCGTAGTAGGGGGCCACCTTCAGACCTTTCAGGGGCTGCTTCACCCGCTTTTTCACCTCGTCCAATCCCACGGAATTGACCAACACGTCGAGTGGATGACGAACCGGCACGTTGCCCGTATAGGTCAAGTTGCCCTGTTTGAGGGCGGCATCGATCACCCGCTTCACCGATGGCGATTCATGGAGGTAGTGTTTCGTCTTGTTCAGGACCAGATAACAGGCGTTGCAGGGCGCCACCAGTTCCTTGTGGCCCGCCTTCTCCGCAATCGCCAGATTCCGGGACGCCATGACACAGGCCTTGACTTCGTCTACCGCCATATATGCCGTGGCCCCGCAACAGTTCCAGTCCTCCAGCTCCTCCAGCTCGATGTCCATCGCGCGAAACACCGGCAGCAGCGACTCCTCGTAGGCGCGTCCGGTCCCTTTCAAAGAACAACCTGGAAAATACGAGTATTTCATGGATTAATGCGATCCTTTCTTGGGGGCGGAACGCCCGTCGGTCAGCGAGTCAATCGATAGGTTATCCACAGTTGTCAACATGCGGTTGAGCTCGTCCTTGCGTTTAATGGACTCCATCTTCAACGAAAACCGCCCCCGGAGCAGCAATCCCAGGCCCAGCTTCCATTGTCCCATCGCCGCCAGCCAGTTGGTCTTGAGAAACATCAGCGTCGCCAGAATGTTCTCGGTCACCCGACCTTGGGAATGGGCCATTTTGTAAAATTCCTTGGCCAGCACCGGGATGGTGAATTTCTTCGGGTAAATCTCCTCCTTGATGGCCCGCTGCTTCAGCTCATACATGATGTCCGTGATCCGAATCTGGCGGGGGCACTCCACCGTGCACGAATAACACGAGGCGCACAGCCAGATCGTGTGACTGCGCAAGACCTCGTTTTTGAAATCCGCACGGGTCAGGGCCATCACCTGCCGCGGCGAGTAGTCCATGTAGATGCTCAGGGGGCACACCCCGGAACATGTGCCGCACTGGATGCAGCTCTCCAAAGCTTCGCATCCAGGCACGCTCATGACCTCGCGCCCAAATCCCGGGACCCGGTCGGCCTCATATTTGATGGTTCTCGTTAGTTCCGCCATAAAACTCCTCTTCTGTTATCGGCTCTCTGCAAGTTATTCTAATTTTTGTTATTGGCGCACTTAACTGATGCTTGCGATCGCCAGCGCAAGAAATCCTTGCGCTGGCGTGGATGATTGAATCCTGATCGGCCCCGGGACTGACAGTCTGCTGGGGCGGATCTACAGGGTGATTTCTGCCCGAACCATTTTCCGGGCTTCGTTTTTGACCAGCTGGAAGCCCAGTTTTTCGCAAACCTGGAGCATCTCCGTATTCTCGGGGAGAATATCGGCGCTGATCTGCCCGACTTTTTCGTTTCGGCCCACCTGAAGGATCAGCTTCATCAGCTGCGTGCCGATGCCCTGCTTCTGGTATTCATCACTGACCACGATGGCGAATTCGCCATTGTTCGTCGGGAAGATCTTGCTCAAGCGGCCCACGCCGAGAATCTTGGATTCGCCTTTTTTGGCGTCTTTCTGTTCGACGACGAGGGCGATTTCCCGGTCGTAGTCATTGCAGCAAATCCGGATCAAGCGGTCATGGGCGACGCGCTGCCCCAGATTGATGTTCTTGAAATAGCGGAGGTAAACGCTGCGCTCGGTCAGGCTCTCATGGAATTTGACCATGAGCGGCTCGTCTTCCGGACGGATGGGGCGGATGGTGACTGGGGCGCCATCCTTCAGGGTCCACGGGGAAATGTACCGGGTTGGGTAGGGCCGGATGGCGAGCTTGGGCAGCTGATCGGCTGTGGTCTTGGGATCGTGCAGGATCACGCGCGCATCCAGGGCCACGAGATCTTCGGCGGAGGCAAACAGCGGATTAATGTCAATTTCTTTGATCCATTGCTGTTCAGCGACCAGTTGGCTGAATCCGACTAGGAGTTTTTCCAGGGCTACCAGGTCGACGGCTTTGCGGCCGCGAACCCCTTTCAAGGCATGATAGATCTTGGTTTGCTCCATCATGCGCCGGGCCAGCGTCGTATTGAGGGGGGGCAATCCCAGGGCGCGGTCTTTGAACACTTCAACCAGCTGGCCGCCCAACCCGAACAGGAGCACGGGCCCGAATTGCGGATCGATGCTGCTTCCCAGGATGATCTCGTAACCTTCCTTCAGATTGATCATTTTCTGGACGGTCACACCTTGGAAATGCTGAGCGCCAACCTTCTGGGTGACGGAGGTCTGGATGGCCTCGAAGGCCTTGCGGACGTCGGCCTCGTCTTTCAGATTGAGTTGCACGCCACCCACATCGGTCTTGTGCGTGATGGTTTCCGAGAAGAGCTTCAGCACGATCGGATACCCGATGGTCTTGGCGAGGGCGGCCGCTTCATCCTGGGTCTTGGCCACTTTGGTGACCACGGTCGGAATGCCGTAGCAGGAAAGCAATTCCTTGGACTCGGCTTCGGTCAGGATGGTGCGGCCGGTTTTCCTGACGGCTTCGACCATCGCCTCGGCTTTGGATCGGCCGGAGGCCATGTCCGCCGGATCGGCCGAGGGCAAAGGTGTTTCGTAAAGCGCCCGCAAGTTTTCGTTGTAACGCCACATCGTGGCAAAAACCCGGGCGGCGGTGTCAGGATAGGCGAAGGTCGGAATGCCGGCGCGGTTGAGGATGTGCTCGCCCGCGGCTACGTCGGTGCCTCCCATCCAGCTGGCCAGCACCGGTTTGCCTTCGATATGTCCAAATTGGATCAGCTTTTCGGCGGTGGCTGTGGATTCGGTCATCGCCTGCGGAGTCAGGATGACCAGCAGGCCGTCGCTGTTCTTGTCGCGGCCCGCGATATCCAGGGTCTTGGCGTAGACCTCGGCGCTGGCGTCGCCCAAGACATCGATCGGATTATTGTGGCTCCATGCGGCAGGCAGAAACTTATTCAAGGCGCCGATGGTTTCCGGGGTGATTTCTGATAGGGCGCCCCCGCTGGTCAGCAGGGCATCGGTGGCCAAAACGCCCGGACCGCCGGCATTGGTAATCAATGTCAGACGGTTCCCCTGAGGCCGCGGCTGCTTGGACAACACCTCGGCCATGTTGAAAAGGTCCGAGACGTTATTGACGCGCAACACGCCAGAACGTTTGAAAGCGGCTTCCAGGACATCGTCGCTTCCGGTCAAGGAGCCCGTGTGCGATGCGGCGGCCTTGGCGGCGCCCTCGGTGCGTCCCGGTTTAATGACAATGATGGGCTTGGTCAGCGCCACCTCGCGGGCGGCCGATAGAAACGCCCGGGCGTCCCCGATGGTTTCCATGTAGATCACGATGCTCTTCGTGTTGGGATCATCACTCAAATAGCTGATTAGATCCCCCCAGCCGACATCCAGCATCGAACCAATCGAAACAAAGGCGCTGAATCCCACCAACTCCCGGAGGGACCAATCCAGCACGGCTGTGCAGAGCGCCCCCGATTGACTGATAAAGGCCACATTACCCCGCCGGGCCATCGTCGTCGCAAAGGTCGCGTTTACCCCCGTCAGCGGATTCATCATGCCCAGACAGTTCGGACCAATCAGGCGCATGTTACCCCGCCGAACATGATGCAAAACCTGGCGCTCCAACTCCACGCCCGCGGCACCCGTCTCCTTGAAACCAGCCGAAATCACAATCATCCCCGGCACGCCCACATCCGCGCACTCGCTCACAATCGCCGGAACCGAAGCCGCCGGAGTCGTCACCACCACGAGATCGGGTTTCTCCGGCAATTGCGATACTTTAGGATAGGCCTTGATCCCGAGCACACTCGGACGCGTCGGATTTACGGGGTATACCGGCCCGCCGAACGGTGTGCTCATCAGATTCCACAGAACCGTCCGGCCTACGCTGCCCATCTTCTCCGTAGCCCCGACCAGGGCAACCGACTTGGGTTTGAAAATCGCGTCGAGAGGATGGGATCGGCCTCCCCGCAAAACGTCGTGGGCCGGATCAGCCGAACCTGGAGAAGCGGAGGGGTCCTGGCGGGAAAATGAAATGGCGGACATGAGTATTCCTTTTCTAGTCTTAAGTTGTCTAATGTCGATTTCGATTGCTCAATAAAACTTATGGTTTCAATTTAGTGAGCGAACAAAGATCATAGTTTCTAATGAGTCATGCGCAGTGCCAAGCTTATTTTTTCATTCGCAAACTAGCATCGCGATTCCCGCGATACTCCACCCATGTTGCCAATCTCTTTACCTTTTTTGACGTTCCCCGAAGGCAAGAAAAGGCCATATCCGAAAAAGCGCCTGCCCAGGTTTTATCTCGCCATTCAAAGATATTTCACGAACGTTAATGGTCCCCGGCGCCGGCTCCGGAGAGCCGGACATCGAATACTTGCAGGAGGCGTGCCCGCGCGCGCCGACCCAGACCCAGCGAAGCGTTCCAGCTCCTGGATACGGGCTCAGACGGGCTGAAACTGGAGTTCGTAAAGGCGCTGATAAACGCCCCCCTTGTCGAGGAGTTCTTCGTGGCGGCCGGTTTCCACGATTCTGCCCTGATCCATGACCACAATCAGGTCGGCGTTTTGGATGGTGGACAGCCGGTGGGCGATGCAGAGGGTGGTGCGGCCCTGCATGAGTTCGTCCAGGGCCTGTTGGACCAGCCGTTCGGATTCCGTATCGAGGGCGCTGGTGGCCTCGTCGAGGATCAGGATGGGCGCGTTCTTGAGGATGGCGCGGGCAATGGCGATTCGCTGGCGTTGTCCTCCGGACAGGGCCAGTCCCTTTTCACCAATTACGGAGCGGTATCCCTGGGGTTTTTCGGTGACAAAACCATGGGCCAAGGCGCGTTGGGCGGCCCTCTCGATTTCGGCCTCGGTAGCCTGGGGATTCCCGACAGCAATGTTCTGAATCACCGTGTCATTGAAGAGGAAGGTCTCCTGGGTGACGACCGCGATCTGAGACCGCAGATCGGCCAGACGGACCTGGCGCAAATCGGTGGAGCCGATCCGAATGCAGCCTTGTTCGGGATCGTAGAACCGGAGCAGCAGGTTGGCGACGGTGGTTTTGCCCGAACCGCTGCTGCCAACCAGGGCGCAAACCTGGCCGGGGTTGATCGTAAGGGAGAATCCCCGCAACACCGGTTTTTCGTCGTATCGGAAATGGACGTTCTCAAAGTGAATTGGGGCGCCATCGGCCTTCAAGGCGACAGGCTGGGGGGGATCGACCACCAGGTTCCGGACATCCAGCAGCTCGAAGATGCGCTGTCCGGCCGCGCTGCCTTGGGCCATCTGGTTATGGAGCCGGCTGAGGGCTTTGATCGGCTGGTACATGAGGAATATGGAGCCGGCAAACTGGATGAAATCACCGGCTTTCATGCTCTTGTCGTCGTTCCATAAGGCATAGATCAGCACCAGGGCAACCCCCAAGGCGCCAAAAAACTCGGAGAGTACTCCCGGCATTTCATGGGATCGTACCAGGCGCATGGCGTGCTTGACATATTGCCGGGTGGTTTCCTTGAAACGCGCCAGCAGGTTGGATTCCAGGTTATAGGCCTTGATAATGCGGTTGCAGGTGAAATCCTCGTGCATCAGGCTGGTGAGGTCCGCGTTGAGCTCCTGCATCGCCCGCACCGCGCGCCTGACTTTGCGCGCGTAAATCCGGATGGGGACCAGCAACACCGGGAAGACAATCAGGGAAATCAAGGTGAGCTTCATGTGCTGGGATAGCAGAATCCCCAGCATCACCACGATGGTAAAGGGATCCCGCACAATCGAGGCCACGGAAACGCGGATCACATTCTGCAAAACCGTCGTGTCGTTGCTGATTCGGGAGATTAACTCGCCAGTGCTCGCCCGGCTGAAAAATCCCAGGCTCAGGTTCTGCAGATGATCAAAAAGATGCTGTCTGAGATCGGCCACGGCGCGGAATGCGGCCCAGTTCATGAAGTAAACGTTCAGATACGTGCAAACCCCTCGAGCCGCCATGATAACGGGAATCAAGAGGATGGACAACAACACCGCCCACTGCGATTGCTCGAGCTGCAATCCCGAAAACCACTTTTCGATCGCAAACGCCCAAGCTTGAATCCAATCCGGCTCCTGCCCCTCGGCCACCAGAGCCTTTTGCTCTCCGCCCAACCGGGCTACCACGAGGTTGACGGCCACTTTGACGTTCAGCATCAGCGCCCCGTTCGACGCCGCGCACAAAATCCCAAAGACACAGCCCAACAGAAACCTGAATCGATACGGAACCAGGTAGATCCATAGCCTGCGCCAAAAAACCTTCATGCAGCCCTTTCCCGGACCGGAATGCCCACAACGGCCTTCAGGGCCTTCGTTTCGCGCCGGGCTCGCTGCCGGTTTTTTTTCAGGTCGTTTTCCTCAGGCATAGTTGACGCCTCATCATACTCATACACCTCGCCTGCGGATCTTGAACGGCAGAGAAATTCCAATCCCCGTTCCCAATCGACACGCGATTGGCAAGGGCGGCCATGTTCTCACCGAATAGCCGCCGGTTCAACAGCGTTTCGTCCGGCGAACTCGAATTCTGCCCCGCGTCAGGGCTGCCCAGGGGCCGGATCCAGGGCCGGAACGTTCGATCAGGCTTACAACAGCTTCTTTTTGGCCTCGTCGGGGACCGTGAGTTTGGTGGCGCCAACGTCTTTGAGTTCCACCGTGGTTATGCGGTCGTTTTCGAATTCATTATTATTAAAGCTCACCGTTCCTTTGAGCTTGAACTCGTATTTCACGAGGGCGCCTTCCTTCAGCCAGAACTTCACCGATCCCTGGGCATTGCTGACCTTGGGGCCTTCGTCGCCGCCGGACGGTCTCCAGGTCAACAATGTTTTCGCCCCTTCCTCGGTGAGGTCAGCGGCAAAGGCGTCATTGTCTTTTTTGATTTCCTTGGCAAAGGACAGGAGTTGCCCGGCCTGGGCGGCAGGCGCTTTGAAATTGCGGATGATGATCCCGAAGAACCGCCCGGGACCTTCGCTGCCTTCCAATTCCGATAACGACTGCCAGCCGCCGTCAGGACCCGATACGGCGCCTTTGTCGCCCTTGAGCACAAACTGGCTGGTGTTATCGCCGAAACTCATCGAGACCTGCGTGAATCCATCCTTTTCGGCTTTCCCATCCCAAGGCCCGGGCTTGAAAGGACTGTCTTCGGGAACCACCGTCGTCATTCGCCAGCTGTAATTGGCCTTTTCAGCGAGCGCTTTCGTCGCGGTTTGAATCTGTTCTTTGGGACTGCCATCGGCCGCCCGGACGCCAGGAACGAGCGACAGCATGGCGGCTGCGAACAAAGATATGCTCTTCATGATTGGACCTTTGATTGAGTTTTGCGGATTAGTGAATGGCTGTCTGCTGCCATTCATTATCCATAGCGCCGGTAATAGGTTGAGCGCAAGCAGGAACGGGTCGCGGCTCTCCAGCGGCTATGCATGAAAGTGCCCTGAAGCAGGAACAACAGGGCTAACGCAGATTTGTCGGGACATTTGCCGGTGAACTTTTTAAGCTCAGCGGCATGAAACAAAAGAAAGGGCCGTCGGGC
>Ga0116154_10000315_pt1 | contig 64865 bp, 46 predicted proteins | sample AD_UKC030_MetaG_FD_89898 | JGI IMG/M metagenome (GOLD analysis project Ga0116154, IMG submission 89898) | Active sludge microbial communities of municipal wastewater-treating anaerobic digesters from USA - AD_UKC030_MetaG | ecosystem: Engineered > Bioreactor > Anaerobic > Digestate | place: USA... | reverse complement strand
CTCCGGGAGATCGGATGATACCCCGGAAGTGATTCAGCTCAGGCTCAGGGAGTACTACGACAAAACCGAACCTGTGGCCGGCTACTACCGTGATCTGGGAATTTATACGCCGATCAGGGGTATCGGGGCGATTGAGGAGATTGAACACCGGCTTGATGAAGCCATCGTCTCGTCCCTGAAAAACACCTGGCTCAACGTAGTACTGGCCGGTCCTCCTGGGGCAGGGAAAGGTACCCAGTCTGCCATGCTGGCCGAAAAATTCAACCTGGTGCATATCGCCACCGGTGACGTGCTGCGTAAGGCCCTGGCCGAAGGGAATGAGCTTGGGTTGCAGGCCAAACCCTATATGGAACGGGGCGAAATGGTCCCGGATGAGATCGTCATCCGCCTGATAGAGAAACAGATGATGCACCACCAGCATGCCCGTGGCTTCCTGTTCGACGGTTTCCCCATCAATATTGTGCAGGCCTATATCCTCGACGGCATGCTCAAGAAAATGGATTCCTCCCTGGCCTGTATGATCAACCTGCAGGTACCTACCCTCGAAAGCATCAACCGGCTGCTGCAACGGGGAAAAACCAGCGCTGCCACCTCCTGCGATGCCAATGCCGAAATCATCCTCAAAAGACTGCTGGAGTACGAAACACAGATTAAAAAGGTCGACAGCTACTATATCTCCCAGAAAAAATTCATCCCTATCGAAGGCATCGGCCCTATTGAAGAAATCAACGACAGGCTCAGCCGACAGATTGAAGAGGCGTTCAAGGGAATACGATAGTTTGGAGTTAGAAGTTAGGAGTTAGAATTTAGGAATCAGGGGTTTGGTTTAACTCCGATTGCGTCGGGAGATTTTTTCTGAGTTTATTATTTTAGTAGCCGTTCGGGATTCAACGGGTGGTTTTCATTTTATTATTTTATTGATATTCAGGGTTTTTCATTACCACGGAGGCACTGAGATCACTTAGAAACACTGAGGAGGTTCCACGATGGCTTTTAAATCATATAAGATCATAAAAAATCCGCGTCACTTGTACTGAGCGCAGCCGAAGTATCCGCGTTCTATTTCTTCCTCTGCTCTAACAACAAACAATAAACAACGAACAAATCACTACATTTGCACCTCACCATCAACAGGAAAGGGGATGTTCAATATCATACTGTTTGGACCGCCGGGTGCTGGCAAAGGCACTCAGTCACTGAATATTGTAAAGGAGTTCCGGTTTGTGCACCTCTCCACGGGGAACATTCTCCGTGATCTGATTCAGCACAACACCGCCACAGGCCAGCTGATCAAAAAATTTATCGACCGGGGTAATCTGGTACCGGATGACATTGTACTGAGGGAGCTTTTCAGTGAAGCCCTGAAGCACCAGCGCAAGCCGGGCCTCATTTTCGATGGGTTCCCGCGGACGGTGAACCAGGCTGAAGCGTTGGATAACATGCTGGAAAAGAAGGGGATTCCGGTTTCGATGGTTATCAGCCTTGAGGTGGAGCAGGAGGAGTTGTACCGGAGAATCATCGGCCGGTCGGTCGATTCAGGGCGTTCTGATGATGTGGAAGAGGTGATCAGGCAGCGTTTTGTGACCTACGAACAGGAGACCCTTCCTCTGAAGGATTATTACCATAGCAGCGGTCGGTTGGTGGAAGTCTCGGGCATGGCTTCGGTTCCTGAGGTATACGAATTGATCAGGGAAGAGATAAAATCACACATGCAGGCATCCAAGAGGAGATCTGTGGTATGAGCAACGGAAGCAGCAATTTTGTAGATTACATCAAGATAAACTGCCGCAGCGGGAAAGGGGGCGCCGGATCGGCACACCTTTTCCGCAGCAAGATGAACCCCCGCGGAGGCCCCGACGGGGGCGACGGGGGCAGGGGAGGGCACGTGATTCTGCGGGGCAACCGCAACCTGTGGACCCTGCTGCACCTGCGATATACCAAACACATCATTGCCGGTGTGGGCAGCCCCGGGGGCAAAAGCCTGAGTACCGGAGCCGACGGCAAGGATGCCATCATCGAAGTGCCCCTGGGTACCATTGCCCGCGATGCCGAAACCGGGGTGTTCGATTGCGAAATCACCCAGCATGGTGAAGAGGTGATCCTGCTCCAAGGGGGGCGCGGAGGCCAGGGCAACGACCATTTTAAGAGTCCCACCAATCAAACACCCCGCTATGCCCAGCCGGGAGAGCCGGGTCTCGAAGCCTGGAAAATCCTGGAGTTGAAGGTGCTGGCCGATGTGGGGCTGGTGGGATTTCCCAATGCCGGCAAGTCAACACTTCTCAGCGTTATCTCTGCCGCCAAACCCGCCATCGCTGACTACCCCTTCACTACCCTGCGGCCGAACCTCGGCATGGTCACTTACCGCGACGACCGGTCGTTTGTGGTGGCCGATATCCCCGGCATCATCGAAGGGGCACACGAGGGCAAAGGGCTGGGAATAAGGTTTTTGCGGCATATCGAGCGCAATGCGGTGCTGCTGTTTATGATCCCTGCCGATACCAAAGATATCCGTGCAGAATACGGGGTGCTGCTCAATGAGCTGCGCGAATACAACCCTGAGCTGCTCGATAAACGCCGGGTTCTTGCCATCACCAAGAGCGATATGCTCGATGGTGAACTGAAGGCTGCCCTCAGGAAAGAGCTGCCCGAGGTCCCCTCGCTGTTTATCTCATCCCTTACCCATTCGGGCCTTACCGAGCTGAAAGACCTGCTGTGGCAGGCCCTTACCGATGAAGCATGGAAATAACCGAATGGCTTAACCGTATCGATACCTGGCTGCTGCTGCTGATCAATGGCGCTCACACCCCTTTTACCGACCGCCTGATGGGGGTGATGTCGTCAAAACCAGCCTGGATACCGCTATACCTGTTAATGCTCATCCTGCTGATTGTAAAATTCAAACGGAAAGCCTGGAAATACGTGCTGGTGGCAGCCCTTGTGGCCATTGCCACCGATCAGGCTTCGGTGCACCTTTTTAAAAATGTGTTTCACAGGCTACGCCCATGCTGGGAACCGGAACTGGAAGGGATGATCAGGCTGGTATCAGGAAAATGTGGAGGGATGTACGGGTTTGTCTCTTCGCATGCCGCCAATACCTTTGGGTTTGCGACCTTCATCTCCCTAACCCTGCGAAAATACCATCGCTGGATCCCTTGGCTCCTGTTCTTCTGGGCAGCCATGGTGGGTTACAGCCGTATATATCTGGGGGTACATTACCCCGGCGATGTGGTGGTGGGAGCCCTTCTGGGCTTTATCTGCGGCTGGCTGGGGTACAGATTGTTACGGCTAAAAGCCTGATTCCTTGCCCGTAAACTCCGAAACCACAATCTTATACACCGCCACGTCCATCACCGCCGGCATATTGTAGGCGAAGTCATCCCTGCCGGTGTAGTGCTGCATGATGAGGTTCAGTATCCGTTTTTTCTCCTCCGGATCCTCCATAAAAACCACTTTGCCATAGGCCAGTACGCTTCTGAATTTCATCCCGTAGCTGCAGGCCACCCCTTCGTTCACGAACCTGAGCTGGTGATCGGTGCTGAAGGCAATGCATACATCGGGTTTTTTCCTGAGTATGTCGATTTTTTTACCGGTTCCGGCGGAATGGAGGTAGATTACCCCTTCCTCATACCCGAAATTGAACGGCAGCACATAGGGGAGCCCCTGTTCGTCCGTCATTCCCATGTAGCACACCTGGCAGCGACTGATTACATCGCTGATCCGTTTTGCATCGTTAAAGCTTGTTTTTCGCATGGATTTTCAGTTTTGTAACAGATTTACAATCCCGGTATGCCCGTTTTTTACGGCGAAATCGATCGCCTTTTTCCCGTCAGCGGTTACTTTTTCCCTGTCGGCTTTGAGGGCAAGCAGCATTTTCACCAATTGGAGGTTGCCCTCCTCGGCAGCCACCATCAGTGCCGTTATCCCTGACCCGGGTGTGGCATAGTTTACCTGGGCCCCTTTTTTTACCAGCAGGGCCGACACGATGGCCGATTTACTCAGCATCAGCGCCGTCCACTTTTTGCGGTCGGTAAGGTTCGGGTCTGAACGCTTTTTCAGCAGCAGTTGCACCAGGACTGCTGTATCCTTCTGCACGGCCAGCATCAATGCCGTTTCTCCGAAGTAATTCTGAAGATCCGGTTTTGCACCATGCTTCAGCAGCCATTTTACCACTTTGGTATGTCCATGCTGAGCCGCGAACATCAGGGGCGTCTGGAGCAGCGAATCGGTGCCATTGATCTTCTCTCCGTTCTTGACCAGCTGTTTTACTTTTTGCAGGTTTCCATCGGCGGCTGCCCGGTGCAACAGCGGCTGGGCATGGAGGGAAACACAGAAAATCAGCATGCAGATCCCTGCTGACAGGGTGGTTATCGTTTTTTTCAGATGCATGGGTATGCTTTATGGTTAGCGACTGTAAAAATAAGGGTTTTCTTTTCAGAATGCCTAAACCGGTCTGCCATCATCGTGAAAATCTCCCGGATGGTACAGATAAAAAATGGCAGCCATGCGATAGCAGAAAAGAAAAATGTTGTACTTTTGCCACCGCAAAAACAGTTCGGGATGTAGCGCAGCCCGGTAGCGCGCTTCGTTCGGGACGAAGAGGCCGGAGGTTCGAATCCTCTCATCCCGACTGCACAGGCTCGTAGATCATACGGGCTTTTTTTTCATACGGATACCTGTCTTAAGTCATCAGTGATACTTTTCCAACATAAGGGTCATCTGTTTGTTATTCGGATATACTTACAAAATCCAGTATTCCCATGAAATACATCGGTCCGCACGTAAGTGCTTCAGGAGGGGTTGAGAATGCTGTCGTCAATGCAGTGGAGCTCAATGCCAATGCTTTTGCCCTGTTTACCAAGAACCAGAAACAGTGGTATGCCAAACCTCTGGAGAAGGAAACGATCCTGAAATTCCGCAATTTGTGCGAAAAGCATGGTTTTCAGCCATTTCAGATGCTGCCTCACGACAGCTACCTGATCAACCTGGGGCATCCGGAGAAGGAGGGGCTGGAGAAGTCGCGCGCGGCTTTCCTGGATGAGATGCAACGGTGTGAGCAGCTGGGCCTCGACCGGCTCAATTTCCACCCGGGCAGTCACCTCCAGAAGATCTCAGAGGAGGAGTGCCTGAACCGGATTGCCGAATCGATCAACATCACCCTCGGAAAGACGGCCGGAGTAACGGCAGTGCTCGAGAACACGGCAGGGCAGGGCTCGAACATGGGGTTCCGCTTTGAGCATCTGGCCTATATCATCGAACGGGTTGAAGACAAGAGCCGGGTGGGGGTGTGTATTGATACCTGCCACTCCTATTCCGCCGGGTATGACCTGAAGAGCGAAGAGGGCTACCAGGCTACCTGGGAAACGTTTGACCGGATCATCGGTCTCAGGTATCTGAAGGGGATGCACCTGAACGATTCCAAAAAGGAACACGGTTCCAGGGTCGACCGGCATCACAGCCTGGGAGAAGGCACCCTTGGGCTGGAGCTGTTCAAAAGGATGATGAAAGACCCCCGGTTCGACGATTTGCCCCTGATCCTTGAGACCCCCGATGAGGACCGCTGGGCGGAAGAGATCGTGCTGCTCAGGAGTTTTCAGGAGTGATTTTGCAGCTAATGAGCCTCTTTTACCCGGATCACATCGTTTAAATAGCTGTTGATGTGCATGCTGTAATCTCTCAGATGACCGGCAATTACCTGCGTCAAAGCATCAACCGCATCCGGTCCTTTCTCCTTTTCGATCTCCTGCATCAGGTTCATCAGTTCAGTTACCAGTGTGCTCACTTCCACCGAAGGGTCTGATACCATGTGGTGCGGTATATACTTCGCCAGTGCTTTGTCGGTGGCTTTCCCTTTGGCAGCAGAGGTGCCAGAGGCCGTTCTCAGGATGAAATCGTAACTGAACGGCTGTAACGGCGCAGGATTTTGCAGGGCTTTGTAAAAGGGATGTTCGTAGTTTTTTCCATTGTGCATCTCCAGGGAGACAAGCTGCTGGTACACCTCCATCACGGCATGGCGGTTCGAAACCAGCTGCACAGCGTTGTTTACCGCTTTCGGCGCTCCCATCATCGATTGCAGGTTGATCCGGATCATCCGTGCTGTGCTTACACCGGGCAGAGGCTTCATATGGTAGGGTTGTGAGATGTCGCCCACATAATGCATCCCCCAGCCGGCAAACCTCCATCCCCAGTAATCCTGGCTTTTGTGAAAAGCGAATTCGGCCAGTGCCTTAAACAGGAAGATGCGGTAGTCGAGCCAGGTGCGTTTCAGGAAGGGGCCGGCGGCATACAGGATGCCGGCTTCATGGTAAAAGGCCATGTGAAACGGAGCCTGTCCGCTGTATTCCAGTTTCGGGTTCCCGAAGGGCTGATTGCCAAAACCATAGACATCACCGTAGGGGGTGTTGCTGTCGGCGAACAGCCCCAGGTCGAGGCCGTAATCGGGTTCGTCGGTGGCGGTCACCAGCACATCGAAGGGTGAAACCATCTCCCCGTCCTTAAGCCATACATAGTGGGTGAACTGCATCAGTTCCAGCCCGGTAAGGGTGCACAGGTCAGCCGGATGGGCTCTGGGGCGCCCCAGGGAATCATCGCCGGGGAGCAGGTGCAGGTACAAAGGCGCTTTGGTGTGCGGATTGATCCGGATGGCACGGTAAAACCGCTCCACGATATCATCGGGATTGCCGGTGGCTTTGAACGCAAGGGCATCGGGCCGGGGCGCATAGTTGGGCAGGTTGGCCCGCGACCAGGCTTCGTGCTGCGCCAGAAACAGCTCCAGCTCCTTTTCGGTTTCCAGCAGAAAGGTTCTCAGGTGTGTCGCACGTACCGGCGCTGCCGTTGCCCACACCGGATGGTTTTTCAGGGCAGGACCGGTGAGCAGCGGATGCTCCGACCAGGCATTTACCTCGGGCATCAGCGAGGCTGAAAGCATGCAAAACAGCAGTGCAGCTGATGTTAATAGATTCTTTTTCATTGGGATCGATGATTTTCGTTTGCAATACTAAGGAAAAAAACACCCTGAGGGGGGGGTATGTTGATAAATGATTGTTAATTGATCCGGGACATGTTTTGCCTTTTAAAATGAAAATGATACTTTTAGCATCGGAAATCAACATAAAAAAACCTTAACCAAAACATATCCCGTTATGCGAAGGAGCAACTTGTCCTTTTTTGTTGTGGTCAGCATCACTGCCATGCTGCTTCTTTTTTTTCAACCCGTTCTGGCACAGGAAGGGGGGAAACCGCAAAAAATCAAAAAGGGCTGGACCGTTGGCCCTTTGCCGGCCATATCCTTCAACAGCGACCTGGGGTTTCAGTATGGTGCGCTGGTCAATTTTCACTATTTTGGCGATGGCAGTACCTATCCCAAGTACATGCATTCGGTTTTTGCCGAATGGTCCAGGTACACCAAGGGAAGTGGCATCAACCGGTTATTTTACGATTCGGAATATCTGATCCCCGGCATCAGGTTTACAGCCGACCTGAACTACTATACCGACCAGGCGCTCGATTTTTACGGATTCAACGGGTATGACGCAGTTTATAACCCAGAATGGGAGGATGACAGCGATACCACTGCCTACAAATCGAGGATGTTCTATAACCACAAGCGGAGCATGTTCAGGTTTCTGGCCGATTTCCAGGGGGGAATCATCGGAAGGAAGCTCCGTTGGGCTGCCGGGATCGGGGTTTTGCACTGCGCTATCGCTCCCGTGGATATTGCAAGGCTCAACAAAGGGAAGGATGAGGCTGATAAGCTGCCCGATATCCCGGGATTGTACGAAAAATATATAGAGTGGGGCATCATCGGTGAGGTGGAGAAGGATGGCGGCTGGGCCAATAACCTCAAAGCAGGTATCATCTGGGATACACGCGACTTTGAACCCAATCCGATGAAAGGGATGTGGAGTGAGGCGGTGATTTTCCTGTCGCCCCGGTTTGTAAACCAGTGTGAATATGGTTTTGCCAAGATTTCTCTTACCCACCGGCAGTACTTTACCCTGATAAAGGACAAGCTCTCCTTTGCCTACCGGCTGAACTACCAGGGAACCATTGCCGGGAGTGCACCGTTTTATATTCAACCCTATGTAGTCAACTCCTTCAACAACTCCTCCCTGCCGGATGGGATCGGCGGTGCCAAGAGTGTGCGCGGGATGATCCGCAACAGGGTGGTGGGGGATGCCACTGCCTTTGGCAATGCGGAGTTCCGGTGGAAGGTATGGAGAACCGTGGTGTTGAACCAGAACTTTTATATTGGTATCAATGCTTTCGTGGATGCAGGTCAGGTGCTGAAGAAAATGGATATAGACACCCTGTGGGTGCCTGAGGATGAAAAGGAGCTGTATTTCAGCACCGGGGATGAATTTCTGCACACTACAGCAGGCCTCGGACTGAGGCTGGTGCTCAATGAGAACTTTATTGTGGCGCTCGACTGGGGCAAAGCCTTCGACAAACGCGATGGCGATACCGGACTCTATATCGGATTAAATTACCTGTTTTAGCCACTGCCGCACCGGGGTGTATGCAGATTTCCTGTCCGCTCCCGACGGTCAGGTCGCAACATTTCATTACCTTTGCGGCCGGTTAATCAAAACGGCTACATGTCTTTAGCGCACTCATTTGAACAACGCGGCAACTGGCTCTTCAAAAGAAGGGGCTGGATTCCAATGGTATTGTTTGTCCCGGCCACGCTCATTATCTGGTTCTATACGTATGAATGGATCTCTTTTCACAATATCTTCTGGTCAGTTGGCTGCCTCGTGATATCTTTCGCGGGACTGGGGATTCGTATCTGGGCCATCGGGCACACCCCCAGGGGGACTTCAGGCCGGAACACCACACAGGGACAGATTGCTGAAAAGCTGAATACCACCGGGGTTTACAGCCTGGTGCGCCACCCGCTCTACCTCGGCAACTTCCTGATGTGGCTCGGTATCATCCTCTATGTGGGTAATATCACCCTGCTGATCGGGGTGGTGGCGTTCTTCTGGCTCTATTACGAGCGCATCATGTATGCCGAAGAAGCATTCATCAGCCGGAAATTTGGTGCCGGTTTTCAGGCCTGGTCGGCAGTGACGCCTGCCTTTCTGCCCAAAATCAGAGGATTCGTAAAAGCGGAACTCCCTTTTTCGCTGCGCAACGTCCTGAAAAGGGAGTATACGGGATTTTTCCTCACCATCTTCTGCTTTTCGCTGATCAACTTTCTGAAATACTGGTCGTACCACGGTACGCCTGACCTTGATCCGCTGTGGTTGTTCCTGCTCCCTTTCAGCATGATCGTATATGTGGTGCTCAGATCACTCAAGAAACATACGCAGATTCTGCATGTGGAAGGAAGGTAGATTTAGTTAGAAGTTAGGAGTTAGGAGTTAGAAGTTAGTAATTGTAATTTAGAAATTTGAAACTTGAGATTATGCAATACGATGTAGTGGTAATTGGAAGTGGCCCGGGGGGGTATGTGGCTGCCATCAGGGCTTCGCAGCTCGGCCTGAAAACGGCGGTGGTTGAACGTTCGGAACTGGGGGGTATCTGTCTGAACTGGGGCTGTATCCCCACCAAGGCACTCCTGAAAAGTGCCCAGGTATTCAGTTATGCATCCCATGCCATGGACTATGGGGTGCTGATCGAAGGATCGGTAAAGCCCGACTTTGCAACCATGGTCAAACGTAGTCGTGACGTGGCAGCCGGCATGAGCAAGGGGATCCAGTTCCTCTTCAAAAAGAACAATATCGAGGTGATACAGGGCTTTGGAAGGCTCACCCCTGACCGCAAGGTTGAGGTTACGGCAGCAGATGGCGGAAAAGAGACCGTGGAAGCCGGGCATATCATCCTCGCCACCGGCGCCCGTTCAAAGGAATTACCCAGCCTGAAACAGGACGGGGTAAAAGTGATCGGTTACCGGGAAGCGATGACCCTGCCGAAACAACCAGCCAGTATGGTGGTGGTGGGATCCGGCGCCATTGGAAGCGAGTTTGCCTGGTTCTATCAGACCATCGGCACTAAAGTCATCCTGGTGGAATTTATGCCCAATGTGCTTCCGGTGGAAGATGAGGAGGTGTCGAAACAGGTGGAGCGCAGTTTCAAAAAAGGGGGCATGAAGGTGATGACATCCTCCACCGTTGAATCGGTGGATACTTCAGGGGAATTGTGCAAGGTTAGTATTGCCACTAAAAAAGGGACCGAAGTGGTGGAGGCAGAGGTGGTGCTTTCGGCAGTGGGAGTATCCACCAACCTTGAAGGGCTTGGACTGGAGGAGGCCGGCGTAACCCATGCCAACGGGAAGGTAGCAGTAGATGACTATTACCGCACCAATGTGCCCGGCATCTATGCCATCGGTGATATTGTGCATGGCCCGGCGCTGGCTCATGTAGCTTCACATGAAGGGATCACCTGCGTGGAAGCGATAGCCGGATTGCATCCGGAGCCGGTGGATTATAAAAACATCCCCGGCTGTACCTATACGGTTCCCGAAGTGGCATCGGTGGGGATGACGGAAAAACAGGCCATTGAGGCAGGCTATGAAATCAAGGTGGGGAAATTCCCCTTCAGTGCCAGCGGTAAAGCCAGTGCCTCCGGTTCAAAGGATGGTTTTGTGAAGGTGATTTTCGATGCAAAATACGGCGAATGGCTGGGGGCCCATCTGGTGGGCGACAATGTTACCGAGATGATCGCCGAAGTGGTGGTTGCGCGTAAGCTGGAAACCACAGGGCATGAGATCATAAAATCGGTGCATCCCCATCCGACCCTCTCAGAAGCCATCATGGAAGCAACCGCTGCCGCATACGGCGAAGTGATTCATCTATAGTTTATAAGGTTTATAAAGTTTATAAAGTTTAGGAAGTTGAGTTGTTTATTTGTTTAGGTGTTTAGTTAAAACAACAAACAACAAACAACGAACATTAAACAACAAGCCATGAAGCTTCTTCCCTGCGAAATCCCCGGATTGCTGATTTTAGAACCTCAGGTTTTTACAGATGAGCGGGGTTCCTTTATGGAGACGTACAGTATGGAGAGGCTTGCGGCAGATGGGTTTCATGAGGTTTTTGTGCAGGATAATGAATCGGTTTCGGGCAAGGGTGTAATCCGTGCCCTCCATTTTCAGAACCCGCCGTTTGCGCAGGGGAAGCTGGTGCGCGTGGTGAAGGGAGCCGTCTGGGATGTGGCAGTGGATATTCGCCGTGGATCGCCCTGGTACGGCAAGCATGTGAAGGTTTTGCTCAGTGCCGCAAATAACAGGATGTTCTGGCTCCCCCCCGGTTTTGCCCATGGGTTTGCAGCACTTGAAGAGGATACCATTTTCAGTTATAAGTGTACCAATCCATACCGTAAGGAAGCAGAACACTCCATCCGTTTCGATGATCCGGATCTCGGGATCGACTGGGGTGTTGACAGCCCCGTTGTATCAGCCCGTGACCTCCGGGCCTCAGCTTTCAGTAATCATGCGGGGCTCTTTTCCTGGGAAGGAGAGCTGAGGTAAAATTCAGGGTTATGAACGAAGGGAGCAGGGCAGAAGATCCGGTAGGGGAAGAGTTACTGGAGGTGCAGGGCGCAAGGGTCCACAACCTGCGTAACATAGATGTGGCCATGCCGCGCAACCGGCTGGTGGTAATCACCGGTTTGAGCGGCAGTGGTAAATCATCTCTGGCATTCGATACCATTTATGCTGAAGGGCAGAGGCGTTACATGGAAACTTTCAGCGCGTATGCCCGGCAATTTATAGGTAACCTGGAGCGACCCGATGTGGACAAGATTACAGGGTTAAGTCCTGTGATCAGCATAGAACAGAAAACGGTAAGCCGAAACCCCCGTTCCACAGTGGGTACCATCACGGAAATATATGATTTCCTGCGTTTGCTCTATGCCCGTGTGGCCGATGCCTATTCGGTTGCCACAGGCAAAAAGATGGTGAGTTACACCGAACAGCAGATCATCGGGTTGATTGAAGAGGCATTTGAGCAGCAGCAGGTGATGTTACTTGCCCCGCTGGTAAAAGGGCGCAAAGGGCACTACCGGGAGCTTTTTGACCAGATCCGGCGCCAGGGATATCTGCAGGTCAGGGTGGATGGTGAAGTGCGTGAGATTACCCAGGGAATGCAGCTCGACCGTTACAAGATTCATGATGTTGAGGTGGTGGTGGACCAGCTTAAGGTAAATGCCCTGAAGCCGGAGCGTCTGGTAAAATCGGTACAAACCGCCTTGAAAACCGGCAAGGGAACCCTGATGCTCCTTCAGCCGGAATCGGAACAGATCAAACATTACAGCCGGTCACTCATGTGCCTTGATACCGGGATCTCATACCCGGAACCCGAACCGAACACCTTCTCGTTCAATTCCCCGTATGGCGCATGCCCCCACTGCAACGGACTGGGTGTGGTAACCGAGGTGGATATCTCCCGCATTATTCCTGAACCGAGAATGACGATCCGCAAGGGTGGTATTGCTCCCCTGGGGCCTTACAAACCTACCTGGATCTTCAGACAGGTGGAAGCCATTGGCTCCAGATACGGATTTACCCTCGATTCGGCGGTGGAGGACCTTGCCGAAGAGGCCATCGGGGCTTTGCTGTACGGGACCAGCGAGGTTCTGCAGGTAAAAAACGAGTATCTGGGAGTAATATCCTCCTATTCAGTGACCTTTGATGGCATCGTGAACTTTATCCGGAACCAGGATCAGGAAAGTCAGTCTGCCGGGGTCAAACGGTGGGCCAGTGCCTACATGAACGACCTGGAGTGCCCAGAATGCCGGGGTACCCGTCTGAAGAAAGAATCGCTGCAGTTTAAACTCGATGAACGCAATATTGCTGAACTGGCCGGGATGAGTGTGGTTGAGCTGCAGCATTGGCTCGAAGGACTTGAGAACCGTCTGGAGCCCTCAAAAGCACTGATTGCCAGAGAAATACTGCGTGAAATCCGCACCCGGATCGGGTTTTTGCTGGATGTGGGCGTTGAATACCTGAGCCTTAACCGCCCGGCCCGATCGCTGAGCGGTGGCGAAGGGCAGCGGATCCGGCTGGCTACCCAGATCGGATCGAAACTGGTGGGTGTGCTGTACATCCTCGATGAACCAAGCATAGGACTCCATCAGCGCGATAACATCAGATTGATCAGGGCGCTCAAAGACCTTAGGGATACAGGGAACTCGGTGATGGTGGTGGAGCATGACGAGGAGATGATCCGTTCTGCCGATTGGGTGGTGGATATTGGCCCCGGCGCCGGTCGGCTGGGCGGGAGAATTGTGGCACAGGGCCCACCCGAGCGACTGATGAACTGCAATACCATTACCTGTCAGTACCTGTCGGGAAAGAGGCAGATTGCCGTACCCCAAACCCGGCGGGCAGGCAACGGCAAGTCTATCAGTCTGAAAGGCGCCGGTGGACATAATCTGAAAGGCATTACCCTCGACCTTCCGCTGGGAATGCTGGTATGCGTTACCGGGGTGAGCGGCAGCGGAAAATCGAGCCTGATTAACCAGACCCTTGTGCCGATTCTCACAAACCTACTTTACCAGTCCCACAAAGCGCCGCTCCCGTATCAGGAGATTACCGGACTGAAAGCCATCGATAAGGTAATCGAAATCGACCAGTCCCCCATCGGAAGAACCCCCCGGTCGAACCCTGCCACCTACACTGGAGTATTCGACGAAATAAGAAAACTCTTCCATCAACTGCCCGAATCCAGAGTACGGGGATATTCACCGGGCCGGTTTTCATTCAACGTGAAAGGGGGGCGCTGTGAAGAGTGCAAAGGTGCCGGCATCAAGGTAATCGAGATGAATTTTCTGCCCGATGTAGGGGTGCAGTGCGAGGTTTGTGGCGGAAACCGGTATAACCGTGATACCCTTGAGGTGCGGTATAAGGGAAAGTCCATCAACGATGTGCTGAACCTGACCATTGACCAGGCTGTGGAGTTCTTCGAAAACATCCCGATGATCCTGCGCAAAATCAAAACATTGCAGGAAGTTGGGTTGGGTTATATTACCCTGGGGCAGCAGTCAACTACCCTCTCGGGTGGCGAAGCCCAGCGTGTAAAACTCGCTTCCGAGTTATCCAGAAAAGATACCGGCAAAACCCTGTATATCCTCGATGAACCTACTACCGGGCTCCATTTCGAGGACATCCGTGTGCTGATGGAAGTACTGAACCGGCTGGTAGACCATGGCAACACGGTACTGGTTATTGAACACAACCTGGATGTAATCAAACTATCAGACCATATCATCGACCTGGGTCCTGAAGGGGGCGGCAAAGGTGGTTATATTGTGGCATCCGGAACCCCTGAGGAGGTGGCCCGGTCGTATGATAAAAGCCACACAGGTTACTTCCTGCATAAAATCTTTAACAAGGTTTGAGTTGTTTATACGTTTGGTTGTTGAGATGAAATACTGCTGACCACTGAACAACAAACAACGAACAACGAACAACGAACAACAAACAACAAACAACGAACAACAAACAACAAACACGTAGCGAAGCGAAGTCCCGAGAGCGAAGCGATTCGGGAACAAACAACAAACACGTAGCGAAGCGAAGTCCCGAGAGCGAAGCGATTCGGGAACAAACAACGAACACGTAGCGAAGCGAAGACCCGAGAGCGAAGCGATTCGGGAACAAACAACAAACACGTAGCGAAGCGAAGTCCCGAGAGCGAAGCGATTCGGGAACAAACAACAAACAACGAACAACAAACAAAAAAATATGACATCAAACGAAGAAAATCTGATTCGTGAAGCATTCAGAGAAAAAACCTGGAATGAAACGGTAACTGCCGATTCATGGCAGGTATTTAAGGTAATGGCTGAGTTTGTGAACAGTTTCGAAAAACTGTCACGCATCGGCCCCTGTGTTTCTATTTTCGGCTCGGCCAGAACCCCTGAGAACCACAGGTATTTCAAACTGGCCGAAGATGTAGCCTATGGACTTACAAAACAGGGATTTGGAGTTATAACCGGAGGTGGCCCCGGCATTATGGAGGCTGCAAACAAGGGGGCCAAAAAAGCAGGGGGCAAATCGGTAGGTCTGAATATTGTCCTCCCGCACGAGCAACATGCCAATCCACATATCGATTCCGATAAACTGCTCAATTTTGACTATTTCTTTGTCCGCAAGGTGATGTTCATGAAATATGCCCAGGGGTATGTGGTAATGCCGGGTGGTTTCGGGACGCTGGATGAGCTTTTTGAGGCCATTACATTGATACAGACCCAGAAAATGGTGCACTTTCCCATTGTGCTGATGGTAAAGGAATACTGGCAGGGTTTGGTCGACTGGATAAAAAACAGGCAGGTTTATGAAGGTATGGTATCTGCTGAAGATTTAGATATCTTTGCAGTGGTCGATACACCTGAAGAAGCGGTTCAGCATATCGTTAAATTTTACGAACAATACGATATCAGGCCCAACTTCTGAGTCCTGTTCTTACAACCAAAATTCACGCTCAATGAGAAAGGTCCTGACTTTGATGCTCTGCATCTCTTCTGTGCTATTGGCAGCCCAATCCGAACAGCGAAAAGCTGAAACCTATCGGAGAAGTATTGTCAGTCAGGATCTCTCGGGGGTGAACGTTGCGTATGATTTTCCGGCTTATCAGAAGAGCGGAACGGTTTCTGGCCATGCCCCTTTTATATTTATCAACCTTCCTGGCACCGGTCTTATGCGGGACCCCGGCAAACCCGCATTGCCTGCCATTACCGAATTGATTGCCATTCCGTTACAGGCTGAGACCGAACTTCTCTGGACCTCTGGTTCCTTCACCGAAGAAACCGGCATACAGATTCATCCGGCTCTGCTGCCGGCATTCGATACCTATGGAGCTGAAACACCACCCTTTATCATTGATTCCGCACTCTATGGAACGGATGCATTTTTCCCGGAGCAGTTGGTTGAGGTGGTGGATACCCTTATAATCCGGGGTATGCAGGTGGCCGTTGTGCAGATACGGCCAGTTCAGTACAATCCGGTGAAAGGGATCCTGCGGTTCCACAAGGCGATAACCTTTGAATTCGGTTTCGGAAACAAAGGGTCATTTGATTTTTTTGCCCGGGAAAGCTCTGAACATTACTCCCGTTTTCTTTCAAATCTTGTGCTCAACGGTAATTCACTGCCCGAAGGATTATCAGGCATGCCGGCCCCGGATTATGCCAATTATCTGATTGTTACGGTGGATCAGTTCAGGGCGGCGGCTGATTCTGTGGCACTGTGGCGCGAGCAGATGGGCTTTCACACCGAGGTGATCTGCAACCCATCATGGACAGCTCAGGCGGTTAAAGATACGGTAGCAAGCCGCTACAACAAAAACCTGCCCCGTCCCGATTATCTTCTGATCATTGGCGATTTTAATCATGTGCCGGCCCAGACCTTCACCAGCGGAACCACATTCTATCCTACCGATCTGTATTTTGTGTGTATGGATGGCTCAGCTGATTTTTATCCTGATATGGCCAAAGGGAGGATTTCTGTTTCAACTACTTCCCAGGCAATGGCGGTGGTGCAGAAAATCATCAACTACGAAAGATCTCCTGTAACCGACACCGCTTTTTACCACAATGCCCTGCATTGTGCCTATTTTCAGGACGATGACACCTCCGGATACGCGACCAGGCGCTTTACCCATACTTCAGAGGAGGTGCGTGATTATATAATGAATCAGGGGTATGATGTGCAGCGCGTGTATTACACTGAGCCATATGTAAATCCATTGTTTTACAACAACGGGTATTACTCTAACGGAGAACCTCTCCCTTCCGATCTTCTCAGGAGCAACGGGTTTTTGTGGAATGGCGGGCAGACACAGATTGCGCAGGCAATCAATGCCGGACGTTTTTATGTGTTGCACCGTGATCACGGATATGTAGGCGGAAGTGGCTGGGCATCCCCTTATTTTACAACCACCTCTCTTAATAATGTGAGTAATGGGGCAAAAACCCCGGTGGTATTCAGCATCAACTGCCATACCGGGGAATTTTCACTGAACGAATGTTTTGCAGAGAAATTTCTCCGCTTGTCTGCCGGGGGCGCATCAGGTGTATTTGCTGCCTCCTTTGCCAGCTACAGCGGGTACAATGATGCCCTTACGGTGGGTTTGTTTGATGGGATCTGGAACGACCCAGGTCTGCTGCCCCTGTTTGGCAGCGGGGGTATTGCCAACCCCTCCGTTAGCGCTCACCCTCCGATACTTGCCATGGGAGATGTCCTGAACCATGGGCTTCTGCGCATGGTTCAAACCTGGAATGGCTCCACTTCAACAAACACCTACCAGTATCGTCTTATGCATTATTTCGGGGATCCTGCCATGCGTATGTTCACAGAGGTCCCCTCGCAAATTACAGCTTCGGTGCCCGACACGGTAGTAATTGGCACTACGCATATGCCTGTTACGGGCTGCAACGCACCCGATGCTTTGGTTACCCTTGTGTATCAGGGGCAGATGCTGGCTTCCGGCTCCATTTCCGGAGGCAGTACCGTCCTGAGTTTTCCACCCCTCAACGATACCACCTTCAGGGCCTTGGTTACGGTAAGTAAGCACAATTGGAAACCCTATATAAAATCAGTGGTAATCAGGACCCAGGCCACCGCATTGCACGACAGCCCCTGCCAGCAGTTGCATCTCGGTGTGAAAAAATTCTGCGATCCGGTCCATTCGGGGTTTGCCGGTGCCTCAGCTTCTGCAGTACCCTATCCCTCATGTGCATCGTTCAATGGACCGGATGTCTGGTTCTCTTTTACAGCACCCCTTTCGGGCAAAGCAGAAGCTGAATTGGGTGGGGCTCCGGTGGCAGTCGGACTGGCAGCCTACAAATCAGGATGCCTTGCTCCTGTTGGGCTTGACTGCAGCACCGTGGTGGGAACCGATGGTCGGATTCTGCTCAGAATGGACTCTCTGGTCTCAGGTGACACTATTTTGCTCCGTGTATGGCAGAATAGTTCCGGTGCTTCAGCCGGTTTTACCATCTGCGTTCGCGAACCCGATTCAATGCCATGTGCCTCAATACCTTACTATACCGGATTTGAAAATGGCATCGACTCCTGCTGGCAGCTTTTAAGCAGCAATACAGTGGGAAGAATCAGGATCGACAGCGTATGTGATGCCCGTAACGGAAATGCTTCGTTGCTTATGGATCAGAATCTCAATGGTTCCTATGCCGTAAATGAAGCCAGGCTCAGGATTGATCTCCGCGACCAATCCAACGTGAAGCTCAGCTTCTGGTGGCATGAATATGGCGATGAGTCCAATGCCGAGGATGGGGTTTTCTTTTCGGATAACGGGGGTGAATCCTTTGTGAAGGTTGCTGAGCTGAAGGGGTCTTTTGAAGCATGGACCCACTATATCCTGGACGTGGATTATCTGGTATCTCTGAATGGTCTGAATCTAACCGAAGCCTTTGTGATCAAATTTCAACAGTACGATAACTGGGGGATGATCTGTTCGAATCCGACCGGGGGTGATGGCTTTGCCTTCGACGAAATCAGGCTCTGGAAGGATACCCTCACCCAGTTTTATGCGCCGGTGCCCTTTAGCACAGGATTCGAAGACGGCTGTGATGCCGCCTGGAGTCTGGGTTCATCCCATCCGCTCGGACGGATCGTTTCTACGGGTGCGTACAGCCAGCCCCAGACGGGCAGTTATTTCCTGCTGATGGATGTATCGACCGGAAGCAATTACAATCTGAATCATTCCGATCTTAAGCTAAGTCTCAACGGATCAGACAGCCTGGTGCTCTCTTTTGCCCACAGGAGTTTTGGCAATGAAAACCATACTGAAAACGGGGTGTGGTTCTCTGATGACCACGGGAGCACTTTTGTGAAAGTGGCTTCATTAACCGATACCAATACCTACTGGCTGCAGAAGAATATCAATATAGGCGCGGTTTCCCAGCTTTACGGGCTTAGCAACCAGCAGGATCTCATCATCAGGTTTGCCCAGTACGACAACAATCCTGCGGCTTCCGACGGATATGGCATCGACGAGGTGAAGGTGCATACCCCGTCACAACCCCTGATTGATCTGGCACCGGTTGCCATGTCCCTTTCTGCAGATACAGGATTGATCCTGAGTAAGGATCTCTCGCTGATCAACCCGGGAAACTCTGCTTTACAGGTGAATGGCATCCTGCTGCCGTATGCTTTCAGTTCCCCGGTCACTTTTCCGTTTACCGTAATGCCGGGAGATTCGGTTATGGTCCCGGTGGCTTTTCAGCCCGACAGTGTAGGGCCTTTTTCAGGCTGGATCAGGTTTTTACACAACGGCACCGCAGGTCTTGATTCATGCAGGATCAACGGATTGGGAATGTACCGGGCTCTGGTACCGGACCTGACGAATCTCCAGTTCGATACCCTGCTGGTGCAAACCACTGATACCATTAATTTTCAGCTTACAAACCCCGGCAATGGAACGGTGCAGATGAGCGCTGTGGTTGTACCGAACGGATTCTCGGTACTCACACCCCAATCCCAAAGCTTCTCTCCGGGGCAGTCGCGGCAGGTTAGTATCTGTTTTGCCCCTGCCTCTCCTGGTGTTTACAGCGGATTTGTGTCGTTCGCCACCGATGCCAACCAGCTGCAGATTCCTCTTTCAGGATTCGCGTATGATCCATCGGGCATCGTTGATCAGGATCTGGACAAAGCATTCCTGATTTATCCAAATCCGGCAGGAGAATACGTCGAAATCACAAATGCCGGTCCGCAGGCTTTTCAGGTACAGCTCTACGATGCTGCTGGCAGAAAGCTGCAATCCGAGCTTGCCCTCGGCAAGGTAAGGCTTGACCTGTCTTCATGTGCTGCGGGCATGTATGTACTTCAAATTATGGATGTTGAATCAGGGATGTCGCACTTTGCAAGGCTCATCAGGAAGTAGGTATATCTTTCGGAAAACTTGCTGATAAACCTATCTTTTAATCACCAGTTTCCGGTGGTATAACCCTGTTGTTCCCTGAAACGGAGAGGAGATTTTTATCCTGACCAGATAAACACCCTCGGGAAGTGAAGTGGCATCCAGCCTGAAATGATCATCCCCCGTTTGTTGCTGCTGCAACAACATCTGACCTGTGATGGAAAAAACGGATGTATGCACCTGCATGCTGCGGTCACCATCCTGAATTTCAATGGTAACGGAACCGGATGCAGGATTCGGATAGAGTTTTACCTCTCCGGTAAAGTCCTTTGCAGGTGGCTCTATACCAACTCCAAGCGGTTTTGATCCTTTGTAGAAATGGAGTCCGCCTGCCCAGTTCCCGACGATCATCTCAGGATATCCGTCACCATTGAGGTCTCCCAGTGTAACGGCTGATTTTAGTTTGGCATCAATGGTAACCGGATTATGATCCTCATTTTCAAAATGCTGTACCGAATAGAACAGGTCATAATCGGTGGTATGGTACATATTGGAATCTTTACCAAACACACCGGCCAGGTTGCCGTCGATATCACGGTAGTAAAAAACAAAGCCCGGGCCGGATCCTACAAACAGGTAGGTGGTACCGGTTGTATCCCGATAGAAACAGGGGGCACTGTACCCGTCGGTATAATGAAAGTATGAGTCATTAACGCTGACTCCGCCCAGGGAATCGGTGATATGCGTGAACTGGGGAGCAGCCGCGCTTCCGGTATTGCGGTAGTAACTCAGAGAAGTCCTCCAGACCCAATTCACACTGTCGGCAGTCCAGATCCTGTCTTTATACCCGATTACCAGATCAGGCAATCCGTCCTTATCCAGATCGAAGAGCTGGGGAATGGCGTATTGCCCCACATCAATACCCTGATAGTTCCCGGTGACATAGTTTAATTGCATGGGCTGGCCTGCAGGAGCAACATTCTGGAAATAGTGAAGCTTTCCGGTACTGTCGCCCAGCACCATGTCGGGTTTTCCGTCTCCGTTCAGATCCCCGAAGGTGGGGTAGGCTCCGGTAAGATTGAGGGAAGAAACATTGGCAAAATCCTTCGTAATCAGTGTAAATTCTGGTTGAGTCAGGTTACCGGTATTTCTGTACAGGGTGACAGAGGCACGGTGGAATGTATGCAGGGTAGCCCATGGATCCATATAGGCTGAATCGAGATAACCGTAATTGCCGATGAACAGGTCCAGAAGTCCGTCGTTGTCGTAATCGAACAGCACCGGGTGGCTGTTGCTGCCGGCATCGATGATGCCATCGGTCAGAAACTCACGGGTCTGGAGCTTGAAATCTGGGAAGGAATTGGTCCCGGTATTTTTATACCACCATACATTTTTGATATTGAGATTTTTAGGATAGTACCAGCCAGGATTGAATGACCCTGCCAGGAGATCTTTTTTTCCGTCGTTATTCACATCCAGGTAGTCGGTATTCACAAGGGAGTATAGGAATACCGGTGTATCAGACTGGGGGTACTGGACAATTTGAGCAGTTGCATGGGCACTGTCGGCAGTACCCCCGTTTATCACACCGATCAGTGTCGGGTAGTCGGTGTCACCCAGAATCAGATCCATGATATTGTTTCCGTTCAGGTCCAGTAATAACAGGGTCGATCCTGCATGACGCGGTTTTTTTTGGGCAGCGCTTGTATAGGGCAATCCGTACTGGCACCATTTTGCGATATTGGTATCCTGTTGGATGTTCATTATCAATACGTTGTTGTCCGGGTCTTCTGAAAACCAGCCCCAGCACCGGTGTCTGAGCGCCAGCCAGATGGTATCGGTGGTACCCGTACTGTCCTTTGCATAGTTTCTGTGAAGTTCGATTGTGCTTCCCAAACCTGCAAAAACCAGCAAATCGATATCCCCGTCCCCGTCGGCATCAGCGAATGCCGGATAATCCACCTCCGACACCTGAATATTGCCCGGGAACACCCCCCCCTGGTTCGACAGAAGGTTTGGGGAATACAGGCTGAAGGATAGTCCGCCTGTTACGGTGGAGGTGTTTTTGTATACCTTGATGCCGGTATAACCATAGGTAAAAATGTCCTCTTTTCCGTCGTTGTTGTAATCGACCATCCGGATCCAACTGGTGATCTTCGGAAAATACTTTTCATATTCAGGCGCATAGGTATAGTCAACTGTCCCCGGAGTCCCTCCGTTCACGAAAGTCATCAGCCGGTCGCGCTGGGTGTCAAAAACCACCAGATCTTTAATGCCATCCATATTCAGATCTGTGGCATTGAAGTGTACGGTGTTGAATCCGCCCACCCATGGATTCTTCAGCTTCTGGTTCTGGGTATTGAAGACCTCAATGGTTTGATCCCGCTGAAAACCAAAGTCGAACTGGATCTGCCCCTGAGCGGCTGAAAACATAAAACTGACGAACGATAAAAGTATCAGTTTGCATAGAAGTTGAAATTTCATGGTCTGAATGGGATTATTGAATGATGACAAAAGTATGAAAACCCGTCGGGGTTTCTCTGGATGAATTGATTCATTAGACTGGTTTATTCACCGGTTGTTTAGTCATCTTGCATTTCTTTCTTTGGGTTTGTGAAATACGAACAGAAAATTCTATCTTTGCAGCCTTAAAAAAACAGGGTATCAACAGTAACCAAATCAAATAGAAACGCAATGCAGAACAAAGGAGCCGTACGATTGCTGGCGATCTTACTCACACTGATCTGTTTGTTTTACCTCTCATTTTCGGTGGTGACACGGGTGCATGAGAAGAAAGCAGACCGATATGCACACAGGCCGGAAGTTGCCCAGCTGGCCCAAAAGATTGCCGCAGGGGATGAAGTAAGGGAAAAGATTGTTTACGATTCACTGGTACAGGTGAATCGCACTTATTTTTTTGATTCAATTGCCAACACCACTGTTTACAACATTGGCATCAGGAAATATTCCTATAACGAAGTAAAGGCACGTGAGATCAACCTGGGTCTTGACCTTCAGGGGGGTATGAACGTAACCCTCGAGGTTACTGTGGTGGATGTGGTAAAGGCCATGGCAGGATACACCAAAGACACGGTATTCAACAAAGCCATCGATATGGCTATTGCCAAGCAGGTAAATTCACAGAGCGATTTTGTGGATCTTTTCTATGAATCATTTCTTGAATTAGATCCCAAGGGACAGCTGGCCAGCCTCTTCTCATTTGAGCTTAAGGACAGGATTCCGCAGAATGCCACCAACGACGAAGTGATCAAGGTGATCAGGGAGGAAGCAGATGGTGCCATCAGCCGTTCCTTCAATATTCTCCGTACCCGTATCGACCAGTTTGGCGTTGCCCAGCCCAATGTGCAGAAACTCCCGCAAAGCGGGCGTATTCTGGTGGAACTTCCCGGTATCAAGGATCCTGAACGTGTGAGAAAACTCCTGCAGCGAACTGCCAAGCTCGAGTTCTGGGAAACCTATGATTTCAAGGAAGTCAGCCCCTACATTAAACTCATGGACGAGCGTCTGAATGATGTGCAGTATGGTACAGCCATCAACACGGTTGAAGAAACCATCCAGGATACAACCAGCTTATTGGGAGTTGAAGCGACGGATTCACTCGAAGCACCTCTTGCAGAAGCACAGCAGGGATCTCTGCTGGGTACAACCGAAGGTGACACCACGGGGGCTGCCGAAGGCGCCGCCGGAGAGCTCGCCTCCACGGGTAAAGCACTGTCAGATAAATATCTGGCCCTCAACATTGACCAGACTGGTAAAGAAGTCGACGGACCGGTAGTGGGGCGCGCTGCAGCCAAAGATACGGCACGCATCAATCACCTGATTGATGTGGCTTACAAACGCAGTATCCTTCCGGCTTCGGTGCTGCTGAAGTGGACCAACAAGCCCAATAAATATTTCACCTACGACACAAAAGAAACCATCCTCGAGCTTGTGGCGCTCAAGGATAAATCCGGTAAAGGGCTTCCTCCGCTCGACGGTGGTGCCATATCCAATGCCGCCCAGGATTATGACCAGAACGGTGAAGTTGTGGTAAGCATGAGCATGAATTCAGAGGGGGCCAAAATCTGGAAAAACCTTACCGGACAGAATATTGGTAAATCCATTGCCATTATCCTTGATGGACTTGTATATTCCTATCCTACTGTAAACTCCGAGATCCCGACAGGTAACTCCCAGATCAGCGGCAACTTCACCATCGACGAGGCCATGGACCTTGCCAATGTGCTCAAGGCCGGTAAACTCCCGGCTCCGGCTAGAATCGTGGAAGAAGCTGTTGTAGGCCCGTCGCTCGGTAAAGAGGCCATCAGGGCTGGTTTGCTTTCATTTGTGATCGCTTTTTTCCTGGTATTGATCTACATGGCGGTATATTACAACAAAGCTGGTCTTATTGCAGATATGGCTCTGTTGTTCAACGTCTTTTTCCTCATCGGGATCCTGGCTTCCCTCCAGGCAACCCTTACCCTGCCCGGTATTGCAGGTATCGTGCTTACCATGGGTATGGCTGTGGATGCCAACGTAATCACCTTTGAACGTATCCGTGAAGAGCTCAGGCAGGGTAAAGGGTTGCGGCTTGCGGTACACGACGGGTACAAGAATGCGCTCTCAGCCATTATCGATGGTAACGTAACAACCTTCCTTACCGGTCTGGTGCTGTTCATCTTCGGTTCGGGACCCATTAAAGGCTTTGCCACCACCCTGATGATCGGTATCCTCACCTCCCTCTTCAGTGCAGTGCTCATTTCACGCCTGATCTTCCTCTGGCACCTCGACCGCAACAAGGAGATCACCTTTGGAAACCGCTATACCAACGACGCTTTCTCCAAAATTACCTTCGACTTCATCGGAAAAAGGAAACGATTCTATTACCTGTCCGGTGCCGTGATCATTGCCGGAATCATCTCCCTCTCATTGCAGGGGTTGAACCTCGGTGTTGATTTCCAGGGCGGACATACCTACATTGTCCGTTTCGACCAGGATGTACAAACCACGGATGTGGCGGCCTCCCTTGCCAAACCCTTTGAATCTGCACCTGAAGTGAAAACCTTCGGCGCTACAAGTCAGGTAAAAATATCCACCAAATATCTTATCACCAAGGCAGCAGAGGTGAATACCGACAGTCTTGTCAAACTGGCACTTTACGAGGGGGTTAAGGGATTCTTCAAAACTCCCATGACCTACGAGGAATTTACATCTGAAGAGGATGGGAAAATCATTGGGCTCATGAGCTCCCAGATGGTGGGGCCCACCATCGCCGACGACATAAAACTGGCTGCCTTTGAGGCAATTGCCTTCGCACTGCTCATTATATTCCTTTATGTGGCCGTGCGTTTCAGGAAGTGGTCATATGGGCTTGGCGGGGTTCTTGCCCTCTTCCACGATGCCATGATTACCCTCTCCATGTACTCTATCTTCTATAAGATATTCCCGTTCAATCTTGAAATCGATCAGGCTTTCATTGCGGCTATCCTTACCATCATCGGATATTCCATCAACGATACGGTAGTAGTATTCGACAGGATCAGGGAATTTCTCCGCCTCCATCCGAAAACCGAACTGAAGGACAACATGAACAACTCCCTGGTAACCACCCTGGGCCGTACCATCAATTCATCCGGTACTACCATCGTGGTGTTGATTGCCATCTTTATATTCGGGGGTGAGGTGATCAGGGGCTTCTCCTTTGCCCTGCTGGTGGGTATTGTGGTAGGTACCTATTCATCCCTGTTCATTGCAAGTCCGATAGCCTATGATTCCATTCAGGCCCAGCTCCGCCGGCGTGAACGGAAGATGGCTGAAAAAGGTCTCATCAGGAAGAAATAAAGATTGATATCCATTGAGATAAAGACCCGGTTTGCCATGCACATACCGGGTCTTTTCTCTTTTTTTTTAAGACTCAGGGCCGAAAAAAATCTGTAATAAAAAAAATCGGATGCATTCATAAGATAAATCACTATTTTAGCGAACGATTAAAAAGCATCAAAAAATAACGCTCTTATGTCATTATCCAGAATTCTCCTAGTACTCCTTGTCTCCCTGCTGACACTGGGATCTCAGGAAGCTATGGCGCAGAAAACCATCACAGCCGAAGCGGATGAGGCATTTCAGTTACAGAGGTATTCAGAGGCTATACCCCTCTATAAGAAGGCTTTCACCAAGGTGAACAATAAGCCTGAGAAAAGAAGGATCCTCTTTCAGATTGCCGAATGCTACCGGAAAACCGCCGACTTTGTCAGAGCTGAAGCAGCCTACGACCGTGCCATCAGGGCCGAATTCCCACTGCCGGTAATTTATCTCAGGTATGCTGAAACACTGAAAGCCCGCGGGAAATATGATGAGGCCCGTGAACAGTACGACGTTTACCTGCAAAAGGAACCGGGTGACCAGCGTGCCCGGATCGCGCGCGATTATTGCGACTCGGCAAAAAGCTGGATAGAGAACCCCACACGGTGGCAGCTGGAAAACATGAAGCGGTTCAATTCCAGAAACAACGATTTTTCCCCTTCCTACGCCGATAATAAAAAATACAATGTTCTGGTATTCACATCAGACCGTGAAGAAGCAGCAGGGAAAAAGATGGATGAATGGACCGGCGGTAAGTTTACCGATATCTTCTACGTGACCCTGGATAAGAAAAACAACTGGAGTAAACCCCAGTCGCTCGACGACGATAAAATCATCAACAGCCCTGCCAATGAAGGGGTTACCTTTTTCAACGATAAAGGGAATATTCTCTACTTTACCCGGTGCCGCATTGCCGGAAAAGGGGAGAAGCTGGGGTGCGACATACTGATGTCGAAGAAATCGGGCCGGAAATGGGGAGAACCGGAACCCATGGCCATTGCCGCTGACTCTGTCAGGGTTATGCATCCAACCCTCAGCGAAGACGAAAAAATCATCTACTTCACCTCCGATATGCCGGGTGGTTATGGCGGAGGGGATATCTGGATGGCCCGCAGGACCAGTAAAACCAAGCCTTTCGGAACACCTGAAAACCTTGGTCCGGTGGTAAATACCTCAGGAAACGAAATGTTTCCATGGCTCCGGCAGGAAGGTGTATTGTATTTTTCTTCCGATGGTCATCCCGGTATGGGTGGCCTCGATATCTTCAAAACCACCATGGTTAACGGAGCCTGGACCGCCCCTGAAAACATGGGCTTTCCCATTAACTCGGAAGGGGATGACTTCGGCCTGATCCTCCAGGGCCTTGAAAAAAGGTTTGGCGAACAGGAAGATGGATTTATGAACTCCAGCCGGGCCGTAAAGGGAGCCCGAGGTGGCGATGATATTTACGCGGTCCATCTGCCGCCCATCCTCTTTACCCTTACCGGTACCGTAAGAGATGCCCAAACCCTGCAACGCCTCCAGGGTGTGAAGGTGGAACTCAAAGGGAGTGATAAATCGGCCCTGGAAACCACTACCGACAAAATGGGGATCTACCGTTTCAATAACCAGCAGATCCTCCCCAATGTTACCTATACCCTTGATTTCAGCCGCGACGGTTATTTCAGTGCCAAGGGAAAGGAATCTACAGTAGGTCTTTTTGTGAGCAAGGATCTTGTGCACGACAAGAAGCTGGAGCCTATCCCCAAAGGACCCATCGTGCTGCCTGAAATTCGTTATGACCTGGCCAAATGGGACCTGAAGCCCCAGTACCGCGACTCACTGGCCGGCCTCGTAAAAACCATGAAAGACAACGAAACCATTGTGGTTGAGCTGATTTCACATACCGACTTCAGGGCCTCTCACGAATACAACGATACCCTTTCGCTCAAACGTTCGAAATCCTGTGTCGATTACATTATCACCCAGGGGATCGACCCTGATCGTATCACAGCTGTGGGACGTGGGGAGAGGGAGCCGCGGAAACTCGACAGGGATTACTACGTGGCCGAATGGAAAACCACCGTCAAAGCGGGTTCAGTGCTTACAGAAGATTATATCAACAAGCTGAGAACCAATAATGAAAAGGAAGCTGCCCATCAGCTTAACCGCCGTACTGAGTTCAGGATCGTGCGTAATGATTTTGTGCCGAAGGCCAAAAATGTGCCCATCGACAGCCTCGCCGCACAGAAATTCCAGATCCAGATCAACCCTGAAGAAAATGCCATCCCCTTCTTTGTGAATGAAACCGGCGAAATTGCTGCCTCTATCCCCGCTGTGGTGAATGGGATCAGCATCGCGTTCATCTACAATGAACCCCTGAAGAATGCCTCCATGTCGCTCGACCAGGCGATGTTCTTCCTTACAAGGGGCCTTATCACCAAAGAAGATTTCACCGAGAAGGATGCTGCCATCCTTGAAGACGGGACTATTAAAAACGGAGCGGAATTCAGGATTAAAACCCTCTCCTTCGGAAGAAATATGCAGTATAAAGATGTGCTGGTGAAGGTTTCGCACGAGCAGAAGCAGAACTTCATGGTGGGGAAAGCCCTACTCAGCACCATTGCCCCGATTACGGTTGACAGGAACAACAGCAAGATCATCTTTGACTTCGGACAATAATATTATGGTATAGAAATGCAGGGCATTCCGGCGGAGAAATGACGGGATGCCCTGCTTTGTTTGGATCAGGACCCATGGAACAGAACTCAAGGTACCAGCAACGTGGCGTATCCTCTGCAAAAGAGGATGTACATGCCGCGATCCGAAACCTCGACAAAGGACTTTTCCCGTGTGCCTTCTGCAAGGTCACACCCGATTTTCTTACAGGTGATCCCGAATGCTGTACCATTATGCACGCCGATGGTGCCGGCACCAAATCTTCACTGGCCTACATCTACTGGAAGGAAACAGGAAGCCTCGATGTGTGGAAAGGGATCGCCCAGGATGCGGTGGTGATGAATCTCGATGACCTGCTTTGCGTGGGAGTCACGGATCAGATCCTCCTCTCCTCCACCATAGGGCGAAACAAAAAGTTGATTCCGGGCGAGGTGATTGCAGCGCTGATCGATGGTACTGAGGAATTTCTGGAGCTTATGCGAAGCCATGGCATCGGCATCTGGTCCACCGGAGGGGAAACTGCCGATGTGGGCGATCTGGTCCGCACGGTGATTGTAGACAGTACGGTGGTGGCCCGGATGAGAAGGGAGCATGTAATCGATAACCGGAACATAGCACCCGGCGACCTGGTGGTCGGGCTCGCCAGTGATGGGCAAGCTACCTATGAATCGTCCTGGAATGGTGGCATGGGATCCAATGGCCTTACCTCTGCCCGCCACGACGTCTTTTCCGGCATCTACCGCGATAAATATCCTGAAAGTTTTGATCCTGCCCTGCCCGCTGATGTGGTATATACCGGGCCCCATTTCCTTACCGATCCGACAGCAGTACCGGGCGTAGATGCCGGGCACCTGGTACTGTCACCCACCCGCACCTATGCACCGGTTATGAAAAGGGTTCTGGAGGAGATGCGCCCGCGGATCCATGGCCTGGTGCACTGCAGCGGAGGCGGGCAGGCCAAAGTGCTCCATTTTATTCATCAGACCAGAGTAGTAAAAGACAACCTGTTCCCGGTTCCGGAGTTGTTTTCTATGATCCGGAGTGCCTCACGCACCTCATGGGATGAAATGTACCGTGTTTTTAATATGGGGCACCGGATGGAATGTTACGTTCCGGATCTCCGGACTGCAGAAGAGATTATCGCCATCGCTGCCTCCTTCTCCATTGAGGGACGCATCATCGGGCATTGCGAAGCTTCGGAAAAACCTGAAGTTCAGATTCAGATACCGGGTGAAACCCTGAGTTACTTTCGGTAGGAAGGTTACTCCCCCCTTTTTTGTATCTTTGCACCCCCAAATCTATCAGGAGTTTAATAATGCTGGAAAAGCTTGAAGGAGTATACACAAGATATCAGGAGATTGAACAACAGCTCAATGATCCTGAGGTAATTGCCGACATGAAGCGCTTTGTGAAGTTCAACAAGGATTACAAGGAGCTTCAACCGGTGGTAAGGGCTTATCTGGCCTACAAAAATGTGGTGGATAACCTGAAATCGGCCAGAGAGCTTCTGGCAAAGGAAAAGGACGAAGAGTTCAGGACCCTTGCGAAGGAAGAGATTGTGCTGTTACAGGAGGAAAAAGAGCGGATGGAGGAAGAGATCAGGTTGCTGCTTTTACCCAGTGATCCCCAGGACAGTAAGAACGCCATTGTGGAGATCAGGGCCGGTACAGGGGGGGATGAAGCCTCCATCTTTGCCGGGGACCTGTTCAGGATGATCACCAAATTTGTTGAAAACCAGGGGTGGAAATACGAACTGGTAAGTATGACCGAAGGAACTGCCGGAGGCTTCAAGGAGGTGGTTTTTGATGTCATTGGCGAAGAAGCATACGGAATCCTCAAATACGAAAGCGGAGTACACCGGGTACAGAGGGTGCCGAAAACCGAAACCCAGGGGCGTATCCATACTTCTGCTGCATCGGTGGCTGTATTGCCTGAGGCTGATGAATTTGATGTGGAAATCCTTCCGTCTGATATCAGGAAAGACACCTTTTGCTCCAGCGGGCCGGGCGGACAGTCGGTAAATACAACCTACAGTGCCATACGGCTTACCCATATCCCCACGGGGATTGTGGTATCCTGCCAGGATGAAAAATCGCAGCTGAAGAACTTCGACAAGGCCATGAAGGTCCTTCGTTCCAGGATCTTTGAGCTTGAATATCAGAAGTATCTCGATCAGATAGCCTCCAAGCGGAAGACCATGGTTTCTACCGGCGACCGCAGCGCCAAGATCCGTACCTATAACTATCCGCAGGGAAGGGTAACAGACCACCGTATCGGTTATACCATGTACAACCTGCAGGCAGTGATCAACGGCGATATCGGGGAGCTGATCGAAAAACTGCAGGTAGCTGAAAATGCCGAACGGCTGAAGGAGGCCACAGGCACTGAATGACATACGCTGAAATGCATTGAACTGCTTTCAATAACTCAAAATCTCCGGGTGATGAAAAAACAGGAACTTATTGATCTGATCAGGCGAAAGAAGAGCTTTCTTTGCGTGGGGCTCGACAGTGATATCACCAAAATCCCTCCCCATCTGCTGAAGGAGGAGGATCCGGTTTTTGCTTTCAACAAGGAGATTATCGACGCTACGATAGACCTGGCTGTGGCCTATAAACCCAACCTTGCATTCTATGAGAGCAGGGGCCTCGATGGCTGGAAAAGCCTGGAAAAAACCATTCAGTACCTCAGGACATTTGACAAGGAGGTGTTTACGATTGCCGATGCCAAACGCGGCGATATCGGTAATACCTCCCGACAATATGCCAGGGCATTCTTCGAAACCCTGAATTTTGACGCTGTAACCGTGGCACCCTATATGGGAAAGGACTCCATTACGCCATTTCTGGGATATGAAGGGAAATGGGTCATCCTGCTGGTGTTGACCTCCAACGAAGGGGCTTCTGATTTTCAGCTCATCCAACCCAGGCTTCCTTCTACCCTCGATAAGCTGGGCATCAGGGTGATGTACAGCTACCGGAAACTATACGAACAGGTGATCATCAAATCGTTTGAATGGGCTGATGATCAGGCAATGATGTTTGTGGTCGGAGCCACCAAAGCGGAGATGCTCCAGGGAATACGAAAACTTGCACCCGACCATTTTCTGCTGGTTCCCGGGGTAGGGGCACAGGGAGGGAGCCTTGAAGCCGTGGCCGAACATGGTATGACGGAGAGTTGTGGATTGCTGGTGAATGCATCACGCAGCATCCTGTTTGCATCCAAAGGGACCGACTTTGCTGAAAAAGCACGCCATGAAGCATCCATGCTCCGGGACGAAATGGAGCTGATGCTGAAAAAGTACGGTGTGATCTGAAGCTGAAAAAGCCGGAGCGGTTATTTCTTCTCCTTCAGCAAATCACGGATCTCTGATAAGAGTTTTTCCTGTGCCGGGGGTTCAGCTGGAGCTGCCGGTGCCTCTTCCTGCTTCTTCTTCATCCTGTTCATGGCTTTGATTACCAGGAAAATGGCTAAGGCTACAATCAGAAAGTCCACAAATACCTGAATGAAGTTGCCATAGTTCAGCGTTACCGCTTCAACCCCTTCCGATGCCTCTTTCAGGGTGAATTTAAAGGATGTAAAGTCCATGCCTCCCAGGAGCATTCCCAGTGGCGGCATGATTACATCATTGACCAGCGAGGTGATAATCTTCCCAAAGGCAGCCCCGATGATGATACCAATGGCCATGTCCATCATGTTGCCTTTGATCGCAAACGTTTTGAACTCCTTGATGAATCCCATATGATGTGAATTTTTGGTTTGTACCCCAAAGATAGTCAGAGATATCACATAACCGACTTCCCAATAAAAATAAATCCGACTATGAAAGAATCCGGGCTTATTTTTTAAAGGCAAACAATACAGCCAGGACCAGAAACACAAAGGAAATAAGGTGGTTCAGCCTGAATTGCTCATTCCTGAATACGAGCAGTGCAAATGCCATAAACACCACAAGGGTAATCACCTCCTGCAGCACTTTGAGCTCAATCAGGGAAAATGGGCCTCCGTTTTCCTTATATCCGATTCGGTTGGCAGGAACCATAAAGAAATATTCGAACAGCGCGATAAACCAGCTGATAAGCACAATTGACAACAGACCCAGAGAATCGAACCATTTCAGTTCCCTGAATTTGAGATGACCGTACCAGGCCATCATCATGAAGGAATTGGAAATCACCAGTAAAACTATCGTGGATAATATTTTCATGACAAGGTTCCGGATCGGTTACACTTGAGGGCAAAATTAACCTTTTCATGATTTGATGTCACAAAAACAGGTATCTTAGCCCACCTCATAAACCTTCGCTTTTCCAGCAATACCAATGAAATCAGTGAGTCTTCAGTCTTTGAAGTGCCGTTTTCGGAATGTACTCATTCTGTTATCCGTTCTGCTGATCCATGGAGGGTTCATGGCAACCGGGCAGGTTTCAACCGATTCAGTTCTGCCTGGCCGTTTCGACAGCGCACTGGTAAAGTTTGATACCATTCCCCAGTTGCAAAATGCCACCTGGGGCTTTTGTGCCGTCGATATAGCTACCGGAACCATTTGGAAACAGTCGCATGCCCGCACATCCCTGATTCCGGCCTCTACCCTCAAACCCATTACCACTGCTGCCGCATTGATGCTGCTGGGTCCTGATTACCGGTTTAAAACCGTGGTGCAGTTAAGCGGAACTACTGAAGCAACAGGGGTACATCAGGGTAATCTGGTGATATGCGGGAGTGGCGATCCAACGCTGGGATCCGACAGGTTTGGAGGTAAAACCGCCATCGACTCATTTTTTATTGCTGTGCTTAACGAGCTGAAAAGCAGGGGTATTCAATCCATTTCCGGGCGGATTATTGCCGATGCCCCGGACATGGGGAGTCAACCTGTGATCCCTTCATGGCAGTTCGAAGATCTGGGTTACTATTTTGGGGCTGCCCCTTCAGATATCAATGTGTTTGAAAACAGCATCCTCTTTACCTTTTACCCAGGGAAGAAACCGGGAGATCCGGCAAAGCTGGCATCCACCTTTCCGGATGCACCCTATATTGCTGTGATCAATCAGGTACTGACAGGTCCCAAAGGATCGGGCGACAGGGTGCAGGTAACAGGAGTCCCCTGGTCGAATCAGAGAATCCTTACCGGTTCCGTACCTGCCGGGGCAAAATCTCTTTCGGTGAAGGGAACCCTTCCTGACCCGCCTTACCAGATCGCTTATATGCTGCATAACTTCCTGGCGGCAAACGGGATTAATGTGGCTCTTCCACCCACCAACAGCCGGCTTCAGGAATGGTCAGGGGAAAAGGATACATTGGTTTCATTTCCTGTATATCAATATGTTTCACCGCCTCTCAAAGAGATCGTTTACCATATCAATATGAGGAGCGTTAACCTTTTTGCCGAAGCACTGGTAGGGGCTATTGGCGATACCCTTTACAGGCACGGAAGTACTGACGCCGGTCTGCTTGGTGTCGAGTCCTTCCTGGCAGGGAAACGGGTCAATACTGCGGGGATACGTTTGCGGGACGGGAGCGGTCTCAGCCGAAAAAATCTGCTTACCACCGAGTTTCTTGCCACAACACTGGCATTATGCACCCGTGAACCCTGGTTCAATGATTTTTATAGCTCCTTCCCGGTTGCCGGGGAGTCGGGCAGTGTGGCGGGGATGTTTCAGAAATCCCCGGCCAGGGGAAATCTCAGGGCGAAAAGCGGAACGCTCGAAGGGGTGAAGGGATTTTGTGGCTATGCCACCAATTCCGGAGGCCGGAAGATCGCTTATGCCCTCATTATCAATAATTATACAGGATCCCAATACGAAGTGCTTAGGGAAATGGAGTGGCTGCTTACCCTTCTGTGTGCATCAGCCAACTGATTTTTATCAACCCTTACCCGTTTGCCTTATCCGAACACTTTTTGTACATTAGCGCTCTCTAAAAACACCTCTAAATCTATAAGAAAAATGAATATCGACTGGAAAAACCTGCCTTTTGGCTATTGTAAAACAAAGTTTAATGTGCGTTCCTGGTTCAAAAACGGGCAATGGGGTCCGTTGGAAGTGAGTGAATCGGAGGATATTACCATGCATATGGCTTCCACATGCCTGCATTACGGCCAGGAAGCCTTTGAAGGGATGAAGGCATTCACAGGCAAGGATGGGAAAATCAGGATCTTCCGCTGGGATGAGAATTGTAAACGTTTACAGAATTCAGCCCGCGGAATACTGATGGAACCGGTTCCTGATGCCATATTTAAGGAAGCGGTTACCAAAGTAGTGCAACTCAACAGAGAGTTTGTTCCCCCTTATGGATTTGGCTCATCCTTCTATCTGAGACCTTTGCTGATTGGTGTGGGCCCCAACATTGGAGTGCAACCTGCGAAGGAATACCTGTTTATGGTTTTCGGAACCCCGGTGGGCCCCTATTTCCGTGAGGGCTTCAATCCGGTATCCATCCAGATCGCACGCGACTACGACAGGGCCGCTCCCCTGGGAACAGGAACCTATAAGGTTGGTGGTAACTATGCTGCAAGTCTCCTGGCACTTAAAAGGGGCAAGGAAGAGCATTTCGGCTCGGTGCTTTTTCTCGATGCCCGTGAAAAGAAGTATATTGATGAATGTGGTCCTGCCAATTTTTTCGGTATCAAGGACAATACCTATATTACCCCAAAATCAACTTCGATCCTGGCATCCATTACCAATAAAAGCCTCATGACACTGGCGGAAGATATGGGCATGAAGGTGGAACGCCGGCTTGTACCCGTGGAAGAGCTGGAGACCTTCGAGGAGGTGGGTGCCTGCGGAACCGCAGCCGTGATTACCCCGATCGGAAAGATCGTTGACCGCGACAGTAACCATGAATACCATTATTGCAAAGATGGTAAACCTGGTCCCTGGATTACAAAGCTTTACCAAACCCTTACCGGTATCCAGTTCGGAGAAGTGGAAGATATCCACCACTGGAACCTGTTGGTTGAATAGAAATTTGACATTTTGTCAGTCCTGCCCCGTTGGCATATCCTTTGTCCAACGGGGCAGCACTGTTTTAGTTCATAAAGTTAATAAAGTACAAGTGTTTAAATGTTCAACGATCAAGGATCATAGTTCAATAACTTATAACTTATAAATCATAACACAAAACTCCTAACTCCTAACTCCTAACTCCTAACTCCTAACTCCTAACTCCTAACTCAAGAATATTATGGTACAAGGCAAAATCAACGTTCAAACCGAAAACATCTTTCCGATCATCAAGAAATTCCTCTATTCCGATCATGAGATATTTCTCAGGGAGCTTGTTTCCAATGCCGTGGATGCCACTCAGAAACTGAAGGCACTGGCTTCTCTCGGAACCTTCAAGGGGGAGATGGGTGACCTGACCATCAGGATAAAGATCGACAGGGAGCAGAAAACCCTTACTGTTTCTGATGCAGGTATTGGAATGACAGCCGAAGAGGTTGAAAAATACATCAACCAGATTGCCTTTTCAAGTGCCGAAGAGTTCCTGAAGAAATTCAAAAATGTAGATGCCTCAACGATTATCGGGCATTTCGGATTAGGTTTCTATTCGAGTTTTATGGTAGCGGACCGGGTTGATCTGAATACGAAGACCTACAAAAAGGGGGGCGGAACCAAAGCGGTAAAATGGTCATGTGACGGGTCACCCGATTATACCATGGAGGAATCGGACCGCAGCGCAAGGGGTACGGACGTAATCCTGCACATCGCTGAGGATTCCGTTGAGTTCCTCGAGGAACAAAGGATCTTAACCCTGTTAAAGAAGTATTGCCGCTTTCTGCCGGTACCCATTGAATTTGGTACCGAATCGTATTCAGAGAAGATTGAAGGCGAAAAGGATGAGCACGGCCATGACAAATACGAAACCCGTCAGAAGCCCCGGATCATCAACAATACCAATCCGTTGTGGAAGAAAGCCCCGGTAGATCTGAAGGATGGGGACTACCTTGATTTTTACCGTGAACTTTACCCGATGCAGTTCGAGGAGCCGTTGTTCAACATCCACCTGAATGTTGATTATCCTTTCAACCTCACGGGTATTCTCTATTTCCCCAAGGTGAAAAACAATTTTGAAGTGCAGCGTGATAAAATACAGCTTTATTCCAATCAGGTATTTATCACCGACTCAGTAGAAGGGGTGGTGCCGGATTTTCTTACTCTCCTGCATGGGGTTATTGATTCCCCCGATATCCCGCTCAATGTTTCCCGTTCCTATCTGCAGAGTGATGCCAATGTAAAGAAGATCTCCGGACACATCAGTAAAAAAGTGGCGGATAAACTGGAGGAGATTTTCAGTAACCGCCGTGATGAGTTTGAGCAGAAGTGGGATGATATCCGCATTTTTATCATCTACGGGATGCTTACCGATGAGAAGTTTGCTGAACGGGCGATGAAATTCATCCTGCTGAAGAACACACAGGGCAAATATTTCACCCCTGAAGAATACAAAAACCACATATCCGGTCTGCAAACAGATAAAGACCAGAAACTTGTGTGCCTTTATGCCAGCGATGCCGATGCCCAGCACACCTATCTGGAGGATGCAAAGGAGCGTGGTTATGATGTGCTGTTGCTGGATGGCCCATTGGACAACCACTTTGTGAACCTGCTGGAGCAGAAACTGGAGAACGCAAGGTTTACACGTGTAGATGCCGATGTGATGGATAAACTGATTGATAAAGCTGATCAGATGCCTTCGAAACTCTCGGAGGAGGAGCAGAAACAGCTGCGTGAGTTTATTGAAAAAACCCTGGATAACAAGGAGTTTATCGTCCAGTTTGAAAGTCTGAACAGCGATGCCATGCCGATGATCATCACACGCCCTGAGTTTATGCGCAGGATGAAGGATATGCAGATGCTGGGAGGGGGAATGCAAGCCTTTGGTATGTTCCCCGATAGTTACAACCTTGTGGTGAACCTGAACCACCCGCTGGTGGAGCAACTTTCAGCTTCGGGGACTGCTGATGAGACCAGGGAAAAACTGATCAGGCAGCTGTTCGATCTGGCGCTGTTGTCACAGAACCTGCTCAAAGGGGAGAAACTCACCACCTTTGTAAAGAGAAGTGTTGAGTTGATCGGATAGGATTTTCTGTCACACCGATATTACCAAACAGCGATCTCTCTGGGCCAGAATGCGCTATGCACCCATATGGCTCCTGATCTCCTTCACCGCAGTAACAGGTGCCATCTGGCTTACCATCCTGTGGGTAATGCTGGAACTGAAGAAGATTAACGACAAAGGGCGAAGGTTCGCCAAAGGGCAGTAAGGTTTCAACAACCGGTTTTCAGAAAAAATAGAAAAAGGTAAGCAGCAGCCTCAGATTTGCTACTTCGGCAGCATTTTGCACCACACCATACGCATCAGGTGTGCCATAGGCTGCAACCGTGTATTCCGGTTCAAACGAAACCTGTACCGGACCCGAGATCCATGATACCGAAGGAGCAATCCTGTACAGATAGGCAATGTCGGCACCCCGTGCATAATATTTTCCTGTATTCACAGATCCGGTTCCGAAGTTTTTCGCAAAACCAACAAACAGTCCTGTCTGGATTTTCTTGCCATACTGGATATTTCCCCAGAGAAACAGATGATTCGTGGGCACGTAGGTTTGCTGATCGGTAAGGGTATCAAGGCTGTGAACCGCATATCCGCCCAGAAGGAGGTGATCGGTAAGGTTCTGGCCATAAATCGACTTGCAGCGCCATACCAGGTTGCCACGGGTATATTTCCAGTATGCCATGGCCGAAAGCCCCGATACCGTTTCGGGAGCCAGCGCATTGAATGCATTGGTCATACGCGGCCTGATCTTCTTCCAGTCGCCTGCCACCCCCAGCACATGGGCGCCCGATTTATATTGTGCCTGCAAATGTATGTTGGGAACCAATGCATTACGAAGATATATCGCTTTCATGCCTGAGGGACCGTCGTTCACGTTGTCACGCTGCGACAAGGCTGTAAGGCTTACGTTCAGCTTGCCAAACCAACGGGTGTAGCTGATCTGCGGATTGCGGATGAAGGGTTGAAACGGCGCTCCGGTATTGAGAGATATCACGTTGGGAAACACCTCTGTAACGAACATCGGATGCCAGAACTGGCCGAACAGCAGCTCAGCATTTTTCCATCGCAGCTTGCCATAGGCATGCCGCAACCTGAAACCGTTGATATCGTCGTTGGTGACACCGGAGAAATCGGCCTCGATCACGCCGGTGGCTTTGGCGCCAAAGGCATCCGGGGTGGTGATGATCCCGGTGAGGCGCGAGGTCACCGGACTGAAATTGACATAGTCTTCGGCATTGATATCCTTACCGTTCTTATCCGGAAGAACACCCTTCGGATAGAAGAGGAAAAGCTCCTCGCGTGAATTTACGACCTGCCGTGTATCGTACCAGTAATCGCTTTTCACAAAACCCTTGAAGGTGATGCCGAACTTTTTGGGTTCCGAAACGGGATCGGTTTGGGCGGAGGAAGCCAGTCCGCTAAGGAGTGGCAGGATGGTTAAAAGCAGTTTGAAATTCATAGGCTTTATTTTACCACGAATACATGGAGGGCACAGAGGTCACTTTGAGGGGTTGATCAGGCTTACCAATGGGTTCAGCACCAGGGAAGTCAGCATTCCGATGGTGCCTGCCTCGGGTGAAGGCATACCGGTGAAGTAGAGTATCAGGCATACTGCCAGGCCTCCGATGCCTGAAATGTAAGCACCCATCCGCGTGGCACGTTTCCAGAGCAAACCCCATACAAATGGGCCCAGGAAGAAAGCGCCCAATGCACCCCACGAGATGCCCAGGATTTCCACAATCACATCCAGCTCAACGGCAGCAAACAAAACGGCCAGCAGCACGAAGAAGGCACTCATGTAGCGCATCATCATGGTAGCCGATTTGTCGCTCATGTTCTTTTTTACAAAGCCCTGCCAGAAATCTTTGGTGAATGAGGAACTGGAAATCAGTACCAGCGAAGCCAGTGTGGACATGGATGCAGCCAGGATCAGGAGCAGAATAATGATTTCGAGTGATGATGGAACAATATGGGTAAGCAGCTCCGGCATCAGTTTATCGAAATTGGGGCCTTTGTCGGTAAAGAGGCTGGGATTGCCTTCAGGGCTCAGAAAAAATCGGGTGGTGGATCCGAGGAAATAGGCAACGCCCCCGATAAGGATCGCAAAAAAGGTTGATGCAATGGCTCCGATTTTCACAGACCGCTGATCGCGGATCGCGTAAAATTTCTGTACAAGCTGCGGCATCCCGAACGGGGCAACACTGGTAAGAAATACCAGGGCGAACAGGGGCCACCAGCCCGGAGGGCCGACCGGAGCCACCAGTTTGGGTTCGATGGTACGGAGTGTTTCAGTAATATTGGGTACTCCACCCCCTTTGTCAACTGCGAAGTAGAAAAGAATCAATACACTGACCGTCATGATGATGCCGAAAATAACATCCACCATGGCCATCGAATTGTACCCGCCCAGCACGATATACAAAGCCGTAAATACACCCATGCCTATGAGTACATAGATATAGGGTACTCCCAGAGAGATTTCGAAAAGGTACGACAAACCCATAAACACCGCAGCGGAATAGGGAATCAGAAAGATGAAGATGACAATCGCAGCCAGCAGCTTCAGCCTGCGGGCCCCGTAACGCCCTTCCAGAAACTCGCTCATGGTGCTGACATTCATCTTAATGGAAACCTGCTTGATCTTCCATCCCATCAGCACCCAAACCAGTCCTACCCCTACAAGGGCATTGAACAAGGCAATCCATAACCCGGAAAGACCAAACGACCAACCTATCTTTCCTGCAAATCCAATAAAGAGTACTGCGGAAAAATAGGCTGTCCCATAAGAGAATGCTGACATCCAGGGTCCGATATTGCCGCCTCCCAGCAAAAAGTCCTTGGTGGATTTGGTCCGGATGAGCCCGATGACGCCGATGGCGATGATCATCACCGCATACAACACAATGCCAATGATTTTTACAGTCATTTTGGTAGGTTTTTAAGTGAGGCGAAAATACAAAAGATTTGAGCATTCTGCCATTTCAGGGCTCTGTACCATAGAATTACCAGTAAATTTCTTCAGCAAAAAAACATTTGTTTTTAATATATTGATATTGAATTATTTAAAGTATTAAGTACTATCTTTAACAAATTATTTCCAAAAATTAAGTACTTTGTATTGCATAGTATTAAAATATTGCTGTATCTTTGCCGTATGAATATCGAGAATACGAATGCACAGATGCGGAAAGGGGTGCTGGAGCTATGCATCCTTTCGATTATCAGCAGGAAAGAGGCCTATGCTTCCGACATTCTGGAAATACTGAAAAGTCAGCAGATGATTGTTGTGGAGGGAACACTCTATCCATTGCTTACCAGGCTGAAAAACGACGGTTATCTGGAATACTACTGGGAGGAGTCGAAGTCGGGCCCGCCACGCAAATACTACAAGATTACAGTGCTGGGGGAGCGGTTCCTGAAGGAACTGGTTTCGAGCTGGCACGAAATGCAGCAGATTGTAACAGCCCTGATCGGGGAAAAGGATCAAGACAACAACCTATAATCAACATACTATGAAAAAGAGCCATTCTGTAAATATTGGCGGAATCATCTTCCAGGTGGACGAGGATGCCTATGAAAAACTTGAGCAGTACCTGGCAAAGCTGCACCGCCATTTTTCCGAAACGGATGGAAAGGAGGAGATCATTGCCGATATTGAGCAGCGGATATGTGAGATGCTTGTAGCGCGCCTCGGAGAATCCAACCGGGTGGTTACCCTTCCGATGATTGAGGAGATCATCCGTACCCTTGGTGAACCTGCCGATTTTGGCGACCAGCCCTCTGAACCATCACCTGCCCGCAGAAACTTCCGCAGGCGGCTGTACCGTGACCCCGACGATAAAGTGCTCGGAGGTGTTGCCGGGGGTATAGGTACCTATTTCAATATTGATCCTCTCTGGATCAGGATTGCCTTTGTGGTACTCACCATTTTCGGTGGATCGGGTATTCTCATTTATCTGATTATGTGGGTGTTGATTCCGGAAGCCCGGACAACCGCCGAGAAACTTGAAATGCGTGGCGAAGAGATCAATATTGGAAACATTGAGCGCTCGATCCGGGAGGAGATGAATGATATCCGTAACCGTTTTGGAAAATGGAAGCACGACGGTTACCGAAAAAAAAAAGATAGTGCGGGTAGGGTAATTGAATCGGCAGGCGAAGTTTTTATCACGCTTCTGACAGTTTTTGTCAGGATTGTGGCAGGCATCATTGGGTTTTCCATCTTTGTTACAGCGGTTGCCATCCTGCTGGCCATCCTGGTACCGGGTTTTACCTTTCACGGTTTTCCGGTCTGGAATGACCTGACTTTTCAGGAACTGATCTTTGCCTTCACCGGCAACGAAACCAATGCACTGCTGATCCTGATCTGCCTTGTGATCATCGTAGTACTTCCCCTCCTTGCTTTTCTCTGGGGAGGGATCAGGCTGCTCTTTGGCATCCGCGACCGTGTAAAAGTCCTCGGCTTCACCATGACAGGGCTGTGGTTTCTGTCGGTGCTGGCCTGCGCCGCCCTCTCTGTGGGCACCATCCGTGATTTCAGCAAACGGGGGGTTGTAACCCAGCAGGTACGGTGGAATGCATCCCCGTCAGATACGCTGGTGGTTGGTATGAAACCGGATGCGCATGACTACTGGAACCCGGATGAGTATGATTTGTACGACGATGATGGATTTGCAGCCATGCTGAGACATTACAACCACCAGAGCGGACATACTGTAACTGGTTATCCCTCAATAGAATTCCGCGAAAGCACAGGTGATTCACTCTACATCAGCATCATGAAAAGGTCAAGAGGTAAAAACTACCTGATCGCAGAGCAGCGCGCCTCCGATATACACTACGGATTTTCATCCGACAGTACGACCCTTCTGCTTGATCCGCTTTTCTTTGCCACCCCCAAAACGCCGTTCCGGCATCAGCAGGTGAAGGTAAATGTCTATCTTCCGGCAGGAACCGTCTTTAAACTGGATCCGGAAATGCAGAGGCGTTCCGGATCGGTTACCAACTTTGAACCTTTGTGGGATGAAAAGCTGCCTTCAGGATTGCTCAGACTGAATAATGGTAAAATCGTAAACGCACAATAACACACATCTCCAATGGAACCCATTAAAATTGTGATCCGTATTGCCCTGATGGTGCTGTTTCTGGGCGCCATCGTATTCTTTGTAAGATTTTGTACCGGAATTGTAAGCGACCCCGATAAAGGTATGGTAGGAGACGGAAATCTGGTAAGAAGGAACATCCCGGTGGAGCAGGCATTTCAGTCGGTTGAAGTTTCAGGATCCATAAATGTGTATCTCCGGCAGGGTAGTCCTGCTGTGATCCAGGTACTTGCTGACTCAAACCTGCAGCCATTTCTCGATTTCAGGTTCGATGGGGGCGAACTCATCATCCGGCATAAACAACCCCTTCGGTTATCCAAAACTGCAAAGGTGATGATCACAGCGCCTGATCTGAAGGGAATTGAAGTGGAGGGAGCAGCGGAAATCAGAATTCCTGATACCCTGCGCACCGAATCCTTTGAACTGGATATCAAGGGGGCAGCGATGGCAGACCTGCTGCTCGACTGCAAAGATCTTAAAGCATCGGTTTCGGGTGCAGGAGAAATCAGGCTGAAAGGGAGAGCGGAACGGGCAACCACCCGCATCAACGGCGCCGGAAACCTGAAAGCTGCCGACTTCCTGATCCGGAGTCATGACCTCAGAATCAACGGAGCCGGTGATGCCCGTACCCTCGTAACGGATACCCTGAGGGCAACGATCAACGGCGCAGGTAAAATAGAATACAAGGGTAGCCCTGTTGTCATCCCCGATATCAATGGGGTCGGCTCGGTCAAAGCCTTAGGGGAATAATACGGTCCCCACTGTGGCAGATGCTCCGCAAAGGCGTAATCAGTCGCAGGCTGGCAGATGGGGGATTCTTCAGAGATTCCGCTGCAGTATGCCAACAATCTGCAATTTCCGGTGTTTTCATTGTGGAAATCAGAGTTTATGAGATTTTGCCATGTGAAAAACTTTCATCAACTTTGAAATCGTCAATGGTAACCAGAGAAGAGCTATGGCGAAGAAAATCAAGGAAGAAAACGCAATGCCTGATCGGGAAGGCATCCTGAATGATTATAGTATTGCGCTGGAAAGCAGACAAGTAAGTTTGCTGGGCAGGCGTGAGGTGCTTTCAGGAAAAGCCAAATTCGGCATCTTTGGGGATGGCAAGGAGGTGCCCCAACTGGCCATGGCGCGGTATTTTATGCCTGGCGACTGGCGCTCAGGGTATTACCGCGACCAGACCTTTATGTTCGCTGCCGGGATGATGTCGCTGGAAGAGTTCTTTGCCCAGCTCTACGGAGATACCGATCCCTCCTACAACCCTGCCAACGCAGGGAGGCTGATGAACAACCACTTTTCCACCGCTACCCTCGATGAACAGGGTAACTGGCTGAACCTGACCCAAAAAAAGAACTCCTCCTGTGATATCTCCCCCACGGCAGGACAGATGCCCCGGTTACTGGGTCTGGCCTATGCTTCCAGACTGTACCGTGAGGAACCCGCTCTCGCAGGCCTGAAAGAATTTTCCCACCGGGGGAATGAAATAGCTTTTGGTACCATCGGTGACGCCAGTACTTCGGAAGGGCATTTTTTTGAGGCACTGAATGCTGCTGCTGTCCTTAAGGTTCCCATGGTGATGTCGGTATGGGATGATGGCTACGGCATTTCTGTTCCGAAGAAATTCCAGACCGCCAAACAGAGCATCTCGGAAATTCTTGCAGGGTTCGACTACGACGAAGCGCTGGGTGGCATCCGGATTTTCAGGGTAAAAGGGTGGGATTATCCTGCCCTGCTCTCAACCTATCGCGAAGCTACCGGCATGGCAAGGGAACACCATATCCCTGTACTGATCCATGTTACCGAACTTACACAGCCCCAGGGGCATAGCACCTCGGGCTCCCACGAGCGGTACAAGGATGCTGAACGTCTCCTCTGGGAGAAGGATTACGACTGCCTGGTGCAAATGCGAAACTGGATCCTCGGGCAGGGTTATGCCACGGAAGAGGAGCTGCTTCAGATGGAAATGGCCGCAGTTGACAGGGCCCGTGAGGCTAAGAAGAATGCCTGGGAACATTTTACAAAACCCCTGAGGTCAAAGCGCGACCATTTTCTGCAGGCGGTCGATATTGCCACCTGTAGGTGCTCAAAAACATCTGCCATTCAATCGGTTAAAGACGACCTTGCCAGGATCGCTGATCCGATACGATCTGATATTACCGCGGCCGGAAAGAAGATTACCCGTTTGCTCTGTGATGCCTGTACCAACCCTGGTAACTCCCTCAAGCAAAAAGTAACGGCCTGGCTCGACCAGGACATCACGGAGAATGAAGATCATTACAGCTCCCATCTATACAGCCAGACCGGGCAATCTGCCCTCAAGGTTACCGGAATACCTCCCGTGTATGCGGAAAACCCTGAACTTGTTCCCGGGCGTGAGATCCTGCGCGATAACTACGACCATATTTTCCGGAACCATCCTGAGGTATTGATTTTTGGTGAGGATGTCGGGCAGATAGGGGGTGTAAACCAGACCCTGGAGGGGCTTCAGCAGAAGTATGGTGCACTCCGTATCTCCGACACGGGTATTCGTGAAGCCACGATTATCGGGCAGGCCATTGGACTGGCCATGCGTGGATTGCGCCCGATAGCCGAAATACAGTATTTCGATTACCTGTTATATGGCTTGCAAACCCTGAGCGATGATCTGGCGACCCTCAGGTATCGCACCAGGGGGCGGCAGAAAGCACCGGTCATCGTATCAACCCGTGGCCATCGCCTCGAAGGGATCTGGCACTCCGGCTCACCCCTGAGTATGGTCATCAACTCACTCAGGGGCATCTATGTGATCACCCCCAGAAACATGACCCAGGCTGCAGGTTTCTATAATACCATGCTTGCATCCGACGATCCTGCCATCATTATTGAGCCGCTGAACGGGTACCGCCTCCGTGAACCCCGCCCGCTGAACATCGGGGAATATCGTATTCCCCTGGGGAAACCTGAGATCATCGAAGAGGGGACAGATATCACCATTGTTACCTATGGATCCTGCCTGTCGATAGCCAGGCAGGCTTTGCTGCAACTCAAATCGGTAGGTATCAGTGCAGAACTTATTGATGTGCAGACACTGCTCCCCTTCGATATCGACCATATCATCGCCCGGTCTGTTAAAAAGACCAGCAAGGTGCTGTTTTTCGACGAAGATGTCCCGGGAGGTGCCACCGCCTATATGATGCAAAAAGTGCTGGAAGAGCAAAGGGCCTGGAACTGGCTGGATGCTGAACCACGAACCCTTTCCGCAAAAGAGCACAGGGCCGCTTACAGTACCGATGGCGATTACTATTCAAACCCCAATGCCGAGGATGTCTTCGATGTGGTGTACAATATGATGCATGAGTACCACCCGGGCAAATACCCCAAGATTTTCGGATACAAGCTGGGGAAGAGAGGTTGAGGTAGTTGAGGTGCCTCAGCAACAAAGTGCTAAACAAAAAAGGCTGCTTGTACAAGCAGCCCTTTTTACTCTGATGAGGATAATTATTTCAGTACAACCATCTTCTTGCTGGCTTTCTGCTGGCCGGCAGTAAGGGTGTAGAAATAGATACCATTCTGCAGGCTCCTGGCGTCTACTTCAAAGGTATGCTGTCCGGGAGTTTCCATCCCAAGTTTCTCTGACATTACTTTCTTTCCGGTCTGGTCGAAAAGTTCGAAAGTAACATCTGCCATTTCACTCAGGGAATAGCGAATGGTGGTTACATCGCTGAAGGGGTTGGGTTGATTCTGGTTGAGGCCAAGGATGTTATCAGCAACCTTTTCAATGCCGGTTTCGTCAGCGGTAAGTTTGTAGGAAGCGATAAGATTCTCATAGGCAAAAGTGTTGCTTGTGTATGCCCATTCCGGAATCTGCATTTCGTACCATGAGTCACCGGGAGTAATGGCATTGGTGGTACCCAGGTGTGATGCATTCCAGTCACCTTTTGTGTAATTTGACCATGTACCGGTTCCGTTTTCTTCATAGGCGAGGAAGAACAGGCGGTTCATATTGATCAGGGTATCCACATTCGGGATCCATGTATATCCGGGTTTGAAACGGAAGGTTGAAAGTACCATCTGGTTGGCATTTACCTGAGGAACATCAGGGGTGGCAATACCAATCACAACGGTACCATCATCAAGGGTATCCTGTGCAAATGCTTCTGTGAGGGGGAATTTGTACACCTTGGCACCGGTAACCTTGGTCGAAAGGTCACTTGCGTTGAACTTGTAGGCACCAAACCACACGGTATCGGTACCATAGTTGGCTGCAGCAACCGAAGTGGGGCCAAAATAGTACTTCGGGAAGTTTGTTGAAGTATTGGAGGTATAAATTTCTATGATAAGCGTATCTACGATGGCCGGATTTGGATGATTTCTGTCGTAGTAGCAAACGAATTCAACGGAATCCAGTGTATAGGGCATCAGTGAGTTGATGTGCATCTCATTCGGGTACACACCGTTGTCGTTGAACCAGTCTGAGGAAGGATCAAGGGTGTTGCCCAGAAGGTGTACCCATGTTCCTGAATAACCGGAGGTATAGTTCACCAGAATGGTTGAGTCCGGAAACAGGTTGTTACCTGCAACTTCGCTGCTCTGGAGAATGTCATCCATGGTAAACGCATAGTTATACCACCTGGATTTAATGGTCTTACTGTTTCTGGCTTTCAGCATACTTTTATGCAGCTGGCTGTCGAAACGGATTTTTTCTGTCGGAACCTTTCCGGAATAATCATTTACCGGAGTCTGGGCATGCGCTGCCATCAGAAAACAGGCTGCAAAGGAGAAGAGAAGAAGTTTTTTCATTTTCACTGATATTAAATGAGTACTATGGTTTAAATTCTTAAAAGATTTTGCGAAGATATATAAAATTTACATATACATCAAGAATTAGACGTTAAAAACAGTTAAAGGTTACAACGGAAAAGGTAAAGATTGCACATAAAAACTCTATCTGTAGGAATCAACAGGTTCACAGGCACAAACCAGGTTTCTGTCGCCATAGGCATCATCGATTCTTCTGACGGGGGTGAAATACTTGTCTGTGAGTACAAAAGGCACGGGAAAAGCAGCTTTTTCGCGCGGGTAGGGGAGGTTCCACTCGTTGGAGGTTACCATGGCAAGGGTATGGGGAGCATTTTTCACCGGGTTGTTGTGCTTGTCAGACTGTCCGTTTTCGATTTCGGCAATTTCGGTCCTGATCTGCTTCATGGCAGTAACGAAGCGGTCCAGTTCGTTCAGTGGTTCACTTTCGGTGGGTTCCACCATCAGGGTTCCGTGCACCGGGAAGGCAACCGTAGGTGCATGGAATCCATAGTCCATCAGCCTTTTGGCAATATCAATCACCTCCACTTCAGCAGTGCGTTTAAAATCGTGACAGTCGAGGATGAACTCGTGCGCTACCCGTCCGTTGTGGTTGGTATACAGGATCTTATAATCCTTTTCCAGTGCCGATTTCAGATAGTTTGCCGTAAGGATGGCATATTCGGTGGCTTTTTTCAACCCTTCGCCGCCCAGCAGTTTGATATAGGCATAGGAGATGGTGAGGATAAGGCTGCTTCCGAAGGGGGCTGATGATACAGCAGAGTTGGCCCTGTTTCCGCCGGTTTTCACCACACGATGTCCGGGGAGGAAAGGAACCAGGTGGGATGCCACGCCGATGGGGCCTACTCCCGGGCCGCCACCGCCATGCGGGATGGCAAAGGTTTTATGGAGGTTCAGGTGGCATACATCAGCCCCGATCCGCGCCGGATTCGTAAATCCAACCTGGGCATTCATATTGGCGCCATCCATGTAAACCTGTCCGCCATGCTGGTGAACGATGGATGTCAGTTCAAGGATTCCTTCTTCATACACTCCATGGGTGGATGGGTAGGTAACCATAATGGCCGCCAGGGTATCCTTGTATTGTTCGGCCTTGGCCCTGAGGTCATTCAGGTCAATATTACCCTGCTCATCACAGTTTACCACCACTACCTGCATGCCTGCCATTACAGCGCTTGCAGGATTGGTGCCGTGGGCCGAGGAAGGGATCAGGCAGATGTTGCGCTGCACTTGTCCGATGCTTTTCAGGTAGGCCATAATCACCAGCAGACCTGTATATTCCCCTGAAGCACCCGAGTTGGGCATAAAGGATACCGCCTCAAATCCGGTGATTGTGCACAGATCTTTTTCCAGATTCCGGATAAGCTGCATATAGCCATCGGCCTGTTCAACAGGGACAAATGGATGAAGGCTGCCAAATTCCGGCCAGCTCAGGGCAAACATCTCTGATGCAGCATTGAGTTTCATGGTGCAGGAGCCGAGCGGAATCATAGTGCGGTTCAGCCCAAGGTCCCGGTTTTCAAGTTTTTTCATATACCGCATCATTTCCGTTTCGGAATGATACGTATTGAATACAGGGTGGGTCAGGTAAGGAGTTGTGCGGTTAAAAGAGGAAGGGAAAGTAGTAATGAGTCCACATACTTCGGGGACACACACAAAGGGGGTGAATACCTTTCCGGCAGCTTCTGCAAGGACGGACAGGATCAGGTTTACATCGTTCAGATGGGTGGTCTCATCCAGAGAGATACCAATCTGATGGTCTGAGATATACCTGAAGTTCACCTGATGCTTTTGAGCCAGGGATTTAACCGTTTCAGCCGTCGTTCCTGCCGGTATTTCGATCCGCACGGTATCAAAAAATGCAGTATTCAGCTGTGCATACCCATATTTCTTTACCTCATCAGCCAGCACGCCTGTGAGGATATTGATATGTCGGGCGATCTTTTTCAGTCCTTCCGGTCCGTGCCAGGCGGCATAAAATCCGGCCATGTTGGCCAGCAGGGCCTGGGCAGTGCAGATATTGGAGGTTGCCCGTTCGCGTTTGATGTGTTGTTCACGGGTCTGCAGAGCCATCCTCAGTGCCCGGTTGCCGTCGGCATCCACCGATACACCGATGATTCTTCCCGGCATATACCGCTTGAAGTCCTCGCGGGTGGCAAAGTAGGCGGCATGCGGGCCACCGTATCCGAGAGGGATGCCAAAACGCTGGGTGGTGCCCACCACCACGTCGGCGCCCCATTCACCCGGAGGGGTAAGCAGGGTGAGGCTAAGAAGATCAGCAGCTGCCGCTACCACCAGTTCGAGCTGGTGGGCAAGTCCGGCAAATGCGCTGTAATCGTGGATATTGCCATATTGGTCGGGGTATTGGACCAGGGCACCAAAGAAGGCATCATCGAAGCCCGGGTTCTGGAAGTCACCGGTTACCAGTTCAATGCCTAGAGGTACCGCACGGGTATGCATCACGTCGATGGTGTGGGCAAATACCCTCTGGTCGACGAAAAACTTATTGGAGCCGGCTTTTACCTTACTCCTTGGGCGGGCATTGAATGACATGATCATGGCTTCTGCAGCTGCCGTTCCCTCATCGAGCAGGGAAGCATTGGCCATGGGCATCCCTGTAAGGTCGCTCACCATGGTCTGGTAATTCAAAAGTGCTTCAAGACGGCCCTGGCTGATTTCGGCCTGATAGGGGGTATAGGAAGTATACCAGCCCGGGTTTTCAAGAATATTGCGGACCACAACACCCGGAGTGATGGTGTTGTAATATCCCATTCCGATAAACGTCTTCCAGAGCTGGTTACGGGAACCCAGTTCCCTGAGGTGATGGATCAACTCATATTCGCTGATGCCTGCAGGAATATCCAGAGGTTTTTCAAGCCTGATGGAAGCAGGAATCGTTTCATCCATGAGCTGCTGCAGGGAACCTGCGCCAATGATTTCCAGCATCTTATGCTCTTCTGCTGTACGGGGCCCATTGTGCCTTTCGGTAAAGTTATCTGTAATCATATGAAGGGTTTTGATAAATTTCTGAAATAAGGTGCAAAGGTAAAAAAAAGGGGGATACCTCAGTACCCCCCGGATATCCGAAATTTGTTAAAAAAGCCTATTTGCCATGATGAATCAGCATCCTGTAAAATGATCTGTACACAAAAATCAGGGCAACCACGAAGAAGCCAATACCCACATAGGGGGCTATTCCCCTGAACGAAGGAGCCATAGCAATCTCCATGGCAAGCAGTCCGAACAGGGTGGTGAACTTGATGATCGGATTCAGCGAAACGGAGCTTGTATCTTTGAAAGGATCACCCACCGTGTCACCAACAATCGTAGCGTCGTGCAGCTCTGTCCCCTTTTCATTCAGGTCCACCTCAACCACTTTTTTGGCATTGTCCCAGGCGCCACCGGCATTGGCCATAAAGATAGCCTGGAACAGTCCGAAGATGGCAATGGAGATGAGGTAGCTGACAAAAAGGGAAACGGGTGCATTATAGGCCATGGTTCCCGGTGCTGCGGAAGTAAACGCACCCGGCGCCGATATCAGGGCAAAGGCCATGGCAAAGGAGAATATGGCCACAAAAATATTGATCATCCCCCGTTGGGCATAGTCGGTACAGATCTGCACCACTTTGGTGGATTTCTCCGTGGAAGCCTTCTTCTCACCATGAGGATCCAGGTTGATGTTTTTCCTGATAAATTCTACCGTGCGGTAGGCGCCTGTGGTAACAGCCTGTGTAGATGCACCTGTGAACCAGTAAATTACAGCTCCCCCTAAGATAAACCCGAAAATGCTGTAGGGATTCAGGAGGTTCAGGATCATTTCCGGATCAATGCCGAGCTCCTGCTTGATCACCAGGATCATCGAAAAGATCATGGTGGTGGCTCCAACCACGGCAGTTCCGATCAGCACGGGCTTGGCGGTGGCTTTGAAGGTATTTCCGGCGCCGTCGTTGGCCTCAAGGTAGTGTTTGGCTTGTTCGAAATCGGGTTTAAAACCAAATTTTCCTTCAATCCTTTTTTCAGCATCCGGATCATCCTTTATGAGCGACAACTCGAAAATGGACTGGGCGTTGTCGGTAACGGGGCCATAGCTGTCGACGGCAATGGTTACAGGTCCCATCCCCAGCATCCCGAAAGCAACAAGCCCGAAAGCAAAAATGGCCGGATAGCTCATCAGAGTACCCAGGCCCATGTGGCTGGTAAAATAGGCACCGAGCATCATGCCGAAGAATACCATCCCTTTCCAGAAAGCGCTGAAGTTACCGGCTACAAGTCCGCTAAGGATATTGAGGGATGGCCCACCTTCGCGTGAAGACTCCACAACCTGCTGTACATGGGTTGATTTGGGGCTGGTAAACAGTTTGGTAAGCTCCGGTATCACCGCAGCCCCCAGGGTTCCGAAACTGATGATGGTGGAGAGGACGATCCATAGATTTCCTTCAAGGTTTCCGATCATGAACCAGCTTACCACATAGGTGGCCAGGATGGAAACCAAAGAGGTGATCCATACCAGGTCGGTGAGCGGCTTCTCAAAATCAAAGTCCATCCCTTTACCGTACAGGATCCTGCTGAGTCCATGATTGATATAGAAAGCAATAATGGAGGTCGCTACCATAATAATACGCATCATAAAGATCCATACCAGCAGCTGGGTTTGCATGGCAGGTTCGGGCACTGCCAGCAGGATGAATGAGATCAAAGCCACACCGGTTACACCATAGGTTTCAAACCCATCGGCGGTAGGGCCTACGCTGTCACCTGCATTGTCGCCGGTGCAGTCTGCAATTACTCCGGGGTTCCTGGGGTCATCTTCTCCGATCTTAAACACCACTTTCATGAGATCCGACCCGATATCCGCGATTTTGGTGAAAATTCCTCCGGCGATTCTGAGGGCTGAGGCACCAAGGGATTCGCCGATGGCAAATCCAATGAAACAGGCGCCGGCATATTTTCCGGGTACAAACATCAGAATCACCAGCATCAGCAGCAGCTCCATCGAAATCAGCACTACTCCGATGCTCATCCCGGCATTCAGGGGTATCTTCAGGAGCTTGATCGGCTTACGCTGCAACGAGGCAAAAGCCATCCGTGCATTGGCCAGGGTGTTGATGCGGATGCCAAACCAGGCAACAGCATAGCTGCCCAGAATGCCGATTACCATCCACATCAGGATCAGCGCCACAGCACCAATTCCAAATCCGCCTTCCGATCCGTCTGCCGACTGGTTTGACAGCCAGCCAAAATAAAAGGCCACTGCGGCCCCGATAATGATAAAAAGATACAAAAGAAAACGTCCCTGCCTGATGAGATATGCCTTGCAGGTCTGGTAGATCACCGAAGCTACTTCCAGCATGGAGTTGCATGAAGGCTGCCGCTTCACTTTAAAATACTGGTAAAGACCAAACAGAAATCCGATGAAGGTGATCACAAATCCCCAGTACAGGATTTTTTCCGATTTTATCCCTTCAGGAATTATCAGATTGGCCTCACCCGCCCAGGCCATGACCGGAACCAATGCCAGCCCCAACATACCCAACATTCGTTTTATCATACGCAAACTTCATTGAGATTAGTATATAATGCACTTATTTACAGGGACCTACATAAAATCCATCAACGGAAATATCACATCAGAGTATAAGAACGGTTCAGCCTTGGGCAAATATAGAAAAGTAAATGGTTAAAATGCAAATGTTTCCGGAAATGCTGATCAAAGAGCTTTTTTACAATCCCATCATTTGCTTTCGATACAAAAAAAATAGACGTATTTTTGTGAGTTCAACAGCAAAGCAACATGCAGAAGATACCCCTGGCCGTGGTTGCGGTTTCCGGAAGCAAATCGCAAACCGGAAGCTATGCCCTTTTTCTGGATGAGATCGGAGGTAACAGAAGAATCCCGGTAATTATTGGTGCTTATGAAGCCCAATCGATTGTTCTGGAACTGGAGCAGATTAAACCTCCCCGTCCTGTGACCCATGATCTGTTTAAAACCCTTGCTTTAGCCCATGGCATCACCGTCAGGGAAGTCACCATATCACGACTTGCCAATGGTATTTTCTATGCAGAGATCCATACCGAAGATGCAGCCGGTAACGAGAAGGTGATTGATGCCCGCACATCGGATGCCGTGGCGATTGCGTTGCGTTTCAAATGCCCCTTATTTACCTACGAATCAGTGATTTCCGCTGCCAACATTGTCCCCAGGGAGGATGTTGACCCTGAAGAAGATTCCGGAATTGAAGCAGCGGGCCATACGGATACCCCGGAAGGATTAAAAGGATTATCTTCTGAGCAGTTGCTAACGATGCTGGATGATGCTGTTGCGCGTGAGGATTATGAACTTGCTTCCCGGATCCGGGATGAAATCAACCAAAGAAAGGTTTCCGATGGTTAAAAAACTTCGTTATTTTCCTGCCATTCTGCTGGCTTTCAGTCTTATTCTGATAGTTATCGGGATCTCCGTTTCGGCTTTCTCAACCCCCGGTCCTTCAACCCCTGCCCAGGAACCTCCGTCTCCGGTTTCCATCGATTCAGTTACTACCGATACCCTTGCCGTGGTTCAACAGCCTGTGCAGGCCACACCGACAGGAAACCTTGCCCTGCTTTCCACACTAAGGCCCAAACCGAGCCTGCAGTCTGTGCTGCGTGGGTTACTTGGACTTTCCCTTCTGGTGCTGGCAGGCTGGCTTTGCAGCACAAAACGGAAATCGGTGAACTGGCGTACGGTCGGAGGTGCCCTCCTGCTGCAAATGGTGATTGCCGTCCTGGTGATCTTCTGGCCCCCGGCCCAGAAGGCAATTGAGGTGATGGGTCATGCCTTTGTGAAGGTGCTTGCCTTCACTGCTGAAGGGAGCCGCTTTGTGTTCGGACCTCTGGCCTCACAGGAGTCGTTCGGTTTTATTTTCGCCTTCCAGATCCTGCCGACCATTGTTTTTTTCTCAGCATTGACTTCACTCCTGTACTATTTTGGTGTAATCCAGTTTGTGGTGTACCTGTTTGCCTGGGTAATGACCCGCCTGCTGCGACTTTCGGGTGCTGAAAGCCTTTCTGCCACAGGCAATATCTTCCTTGGGCAAACCGAAGCACCCCTCCTGATTAAGGGGTACCTGGACCGCATGACCCGTTCGGAAATCCTGCTGGTGATGGTAGGCGGAATGGCCACCATTGCAGGTGGAGTGCTGGCCATGTACATTCAGTACCTGGGGGGTGGGGATCCGGAATTGATGAAAGTATTTGCCGTACACCTGATTACCGCCTCCGTAATGGCAGCCCCGGGAGCCGTGGTGATGTCGAAACTGCTCCTCCCTGAAACTGAACCCATTGATACCAGCATCCATATCCCTAAGGAAAAGATAGGATCCAACATCCTGAGCGCCATCTCAAATGGCACCACAGATGGCCTGCGGCTGGCGGTAAATGTAGGGGGCATGCTGCTTGTATTTCTGGCATTTATCGCTTTGTTCAATTTTTTGCTGCTCAAAATCGGCGACTGGACCACCCTGAATCTATGGGTTGCCGATATTTCCAATGGGCAATACCAGCATTTCTCACTTCAGTTTATCCTGGGCTACGGGCTGGCACCCCTTATGTGGGTGCTGGGGGTCGACGGGAAGGATATTGCCCTCGTAGGACAACTCCTTGGTGAAAAAATTATCCTCAACGAATTTGTAGCCTATACCAGCCTGGGCAAAATCATGGTTGTCCCGGGGTTTGCCAATCCCAAATCCATCATTATTGCTACCTATATCCTCTGCGGATTTGCCAATTTCAGTTCGATAGGTATCCAGATCGGAGGTATCGGAGCCCTTGTTCCCGAAAAGCGGAAGATGCTTGCAGAACTGGGCTTCAGGGCGCTGCTCGGAGGAGGCCTGGCCTCACTGCTGTCAGCTACCATTGTGGGGATGATTTACGGGTAATCCCACCCTGTTATTGTATTCAGATTTACAAGTACACTATGCATCAATACCACCAGCTGCTTGAAACCGTGCTCCGCAACGGGGTTGAAAAAGAGGACCGTACGGGAACGGGTACACTGAGTATCTTCGGTCACCAGTTGCGGTTCAGCCTTCAGGATGGATTCCCCTGTATCACCACCAAAAAGCTGCACCTCAGATCCATTATTCATGAGCTGTTGTGGTTTCTGAAAGGGGAGACGAATATCCGGTACCTCCATGAAAACAAAGTGACCATCTGGGACGAATGGGCTTCTCCCGACGGTGACCTGGGCCCGGTGTACGGCTATCAGTGGCGCTCATGGCCAGCCCCTGACGGCAGGCATATCGACCAGATCAGCATGGTACTCGACGCTATCCGGAACAATCCTGACTCCAGACGTCATATCGTAAGCGCCTGGAATGTGGCCGACATCGATCGGATGGCCCTGCCCCCTTGCCATGTTATGTTCCAGTTCTATGTGGCGAACGGAACCCTCAGCTGCCAGCTTTACCAGCGCAGCGCCGATATCTTCCTGGGCGTTCCGTTCAACATCGCCAGCTATGCCCTCCTTACCCACATGGTGGCACAGGTCACCGGCCTGATACCCGGTGAGTTTGTGCATACCTTCGGCGATGCCCATATCTACCTTAACCACCTCGACCAGGTGAAGCTTCAGCTCTCCCGGGACCCGCTACCCCTGCCGACCCTGTGGCTGAATCCTGAAGTCACCGATCTTTTTGCCTTTGGATTTGATGATATCAGACTCGACCATTATCAGGCACACCCCCATATCAAAGGGGATATTGCCGTGTAACACCCCTTTGCTTATATGAAAGTTCCCGAAATCGCCATCATTGTGGCCATGGACCTTAACCGGGGTATCGGTCTTAAAGGAGATATGCCCTGGCGCCTCTCTGCTGACCTGAAAAGATTTAAATCCCTTACCATGGGGCATCCTGTGATCATGGGGCGCCGTACCTTCGAATCGCTGCCCAAAGGGGCACTCCCGGGAAGGACCAATATCGTGATCTCCTCCAGTCCTTCATTCAGGGCCGATAATGCCCTGGTGGTCAGCTCCCCGGAAGCAGCCCTATGAGCCTGTAACAATGCATCAAAAGTGTTTGTTATCGGTGGCGGCCAGATGTACCGGTACTTTCTGGATAAAGCCAAAGTACTATATGTCACCAGAATTCATCATGTCTATCCCGCAGATACCCACTTTCCGGAATTCTCTGAAAGGGATTTTACGGTTATCGAACATGAATCTGTTGAAAATGACCCTGTTTTTCCTTACCGCTACGATTTTCTTACCTACCAGAGAAATCTTGTTTCTTCAGGCTAATTTGCAAAGAATTAACATACCTTTGTGAAACAATACGCTGCCGGATCAGTTTAACGAGTCTAACCTAAATGCCATACTATGAAATCTTCCATGAGGTTTACCTTAGCCATTGTCACTGCAGCCATTCTGTTTGGGATAACTGCCTGCGAGACAAGCCTTACACAGATCGATAAGAAGCCTGCAGAATCTGCACTGGCTGTTTTATCCAGCTTTTCCAAGATCATCATGACCGTTGATGACGGGCTCGTACCGGATTCGTCAGGCAAGGGTGGCATGAAACTGCTTGGGGAGCCCTATACCGAAACCATTACCGGTGACTATCCCAACAAGCTGTATACATGGGATTTTGGTAATGATGGTGATTTTCAGGGGATTCTGAAACTTACCATTACCGATGAATATACCAACCCCGGTGCACTGATTACCGCCAGTTTTGAGAATTTCCTCTACAAGGGGAAAGTTGTGGATGGGGTATTTACTTTTGAAAATCTCGGAAAAAGCCTGGACGAAAAAGATCAGTACGGATTCTCTCTTGATAATGTGAAAGTAGGAGACAACCATCTTACCGCCGGATGGATGCTGGAGCGCACTGAAGGAGGACTAACACCGGTACAGACGGATGATGTCTTCACCATCAGTCAGCTTGCAGAACCTGCAGAAGGGATCACCAGCGAAGGAAATGCATTTACCCTGAATATCACCAAAGGCCTTTTACTGGACCTTACCTGCGAGTACATCATCACCAAAGGTACTTTTGAAGTAACCAGCCAGGGTTCTACCCTGAGTGCCGACTTCGGGGAAGGGGAATGTGACAACCTGGTAAAAACCAGCAACGGCGTGGTTAAGGCAGATCTTTTCTTTTGAGCCAGGACTGAACAAAGAAATACTGCTACACTTTAAGAGGCGGAAGATCTGTCAGGTCTTCCGCTTTTGTTTTTTTGCTGCCGGAAACAACACGTTGTTCAGAATAAGCCTGTAACCGGGGGAGTTGGGGAACAAATCCAGGTCGGTAGCCGGATCCCCCACAAGGTGCTGATAATCTTCAGGATCATGACCCCCGTAAAAGGTCCAGGTGCCGTTGCCAAATTCTCCGTGGATATACCTTGCTTCGTTTGCGGGTTTGTTCTCTCCCATGATCAGCACACTGCTTTTCACCAGTTTGGAATTAAAGGCAGTGGTCTGGCCCATAAATCCCCTGATGGTGGTTTCATGGTTCTGGCACAGCATGGAGGGCACCGGGTCCCATTTGGCCGAGAAATCGAACAGCGTGAAGAAGTCGTTGTTTTGTGTGATAGAGCGGGGCCTTGTTTCCGTTACATCGATATCTGAAACCTCGTACCGATAGGGTGAAATCACCAGCGAAAAATTCTCGAAGGCAAAGCAATTCTGGAAATTGAGTTTTTGCTGGGCATTCTGATCCATCGGGTCCCCGTCGAACATGGCTTCACAGATATCCACACCGTCGGCGGCAAGGGCAATATCATAGCTGTCGGGAGCCGAGCACATGGCAAACATATACCCGCCGCCGGCCACAAAATCACGGATTTTCTTGGAAACCGCCAGTTTCATCTGCGATACCTTCGGGAATCCCAGTTTTCGGGCCATATCCTCCTGTGTACGTTGTTCTTCCACATACCAGGCATAATTACGGTAGCTGTACCAGAATTTACCGTACTGACCGGTAAAATCTTCGTGGTGCAGGTGGAGCCAGTCGTAGGTGGGAAGCACACCACTCATCACCTCTTCGTCATAGATGGCATCGTACGGGATTTCTGCATAGGTGAGTACCAGGGTTACTGCATCATCCCAGGGGAGCTTGTTGGATGGGGTATACACGGCAATCCGGGGTGGTTTATGCAGCCTGATATCCTGCTGGTTGATCTCGGGTTGGGCAATCTCGGACCGGATAGCGGCAGCCTGCACGTCGGCGATAATCTCGCTGGTTACCCCGCGGATGTTGCATTCGTTTTCAAAAGCCCGGGTATGCTGGAACATAAAACTCCCGCCACGGTAGTTCAGCAGCCAGCTCACCTCCACATCTTTCGACAGCACATAGTATGCAATGCCATAGGCTTTGAGATGATTTTTCTGCCTGCCATCCATCGGAATGAGCAAATAGGTGGCCGATACACCGGAAGCAAAGGTCATCAGGATCAGGGGAATGGCTATAAGTTTAAACAATCGGTTCATAATGTATCGTGAAGAATTTCCGGTTTAAGGATTCCTAAAGTAAGGTGCAGGTATGTAACGCCCCCGGAGGTGATTTTGTTTTATCAGAACGGGGCATCACCCGGGTCGTCGCCAAAGGTGTCATCGGGTTGGTTCATCTTCGAAGGTCGGGTAATGGTGTTCTTCCCTTCGAAGTTGCGGCTGGGGGCCAGGGTTCCCGGTTCGTTGAATACCGTCTGGCTGAGCTGCATTTCGGGGTCCGGGTTCTCGAACCGTGCAAACTGGCTGACGAATTTCAGGTTTACATCTTCGAGCCGCCCGTTCCGGTGTTTGGCGATGATGAGCTCTGCCACCCCTTTCGAGGGGATTCCGTTGATCTCATCAATCTTGTAATACTCGGGCCGGTAGATAAACATCACCATATCTGCGTCCTGCTCAATGGCACCCGATTCCCTCAGGTCGGAGAGCTGCGGGCGCTTGTTGCCACCGCGTGTTTCTACGGAGCGGTTGAGCTGGGATAGGCAGATCACCGGCACGTTGAGCTCTTTTGCAAGGGATTTCAGCGCCCTGGAGATGGTGCTGATCTCCTGCTCACGGTTTACTGACCGGTTGCTGTAACCACCCCCTTCGCGGTCGGTGGTGATAGTCATCAGCTGCAGGTAATCTACAATGATGATCTGAATATCGTGTAGTGCCTTCAAACGGCGGGCCTTGGTACGGAGTTCAAATACCGAGAGCGCCGGGGTGTCGTCGATGAAGAGTTTAGCCTCGGTAAGCGGCGTAAGGCGGGCCATTAACTGGGCCCATTCATGCTCCTCCAGCTTCCCTTTTCGCAGTTTGTCCGATTCGATTTCAGCTTCGCTCGCAATAAGCCTTGTAATCAGCTGAACAGCAGACATTTCAAGGGAAAATACCGCCACCGGCCGTTTGTAATCGATGGCGATATTCCTGGCCAGGGTAAGTACAAAGGCCGTTTTCCCCATCCCCGGGCGTGCTGCGAGGATGATGAGATCCGATTTCTGCCAGCCGGCAGTGATATTGTCAAGTTCAGCAAATCCACTGGGAACCCCGCTGATATGCCCTTCGTGCTTGCGTGCTTCTTCGATCTGATACACAGCTTCCTTGATCAGGGAGTGCATGTCCACCATCCCTTTTCTGATGTTGTTCTGGCTCACGTTGTACAGGTCGGTCTCGGCCCGGTCGAGCAGGTCCAGTACGTCGGTGGTGTCTTCGAATGCTTCCTGGATAATCTCTCCTGAAATGCGGATGAGCTCGCGCTGCAGGTACTTCTGCAGGATGATGTAGGCATAGTATCCCACGTTGGCGGCAGAAGCGATGCGGGCAGTGAGCTGGGTGAGGTAGAAGGGGCCACCCACGAGCTCCAGCTCCCCAGATTGCTTCAGGTAGCTGGTAACGGTGAGCAGGTCCACCGGCTGCTGTTTGCTGAACAGCGACCTTACGGCGTTGAAAATGCGTCCGTGGCTCTCCTTGTAGAACATCTCGGGGCGCACCGTGTCGATCACGGTGTTCAGGGCATTCTGATCAATCATCGAAGCGCCCAGCACCACCTCCTCAAGGTCTGTTGCCTGAGGGGGAATTTTTCCTCCTGCCATCGTCGGATCCAGCGGCATGCGGCTTCGGGCAATACCCCTTGCTTCCCGGGTTTTTTTGATATCATCCATACCACAAAAGTAGGAAATTTGACCGCATCATTTCCACGAATGAAAGAATTATTGTCCCGCTTGTGCCCTTTTTGTGGATACTTGCATCACCACCTTGCTGTCGGGCTAGGCGATGCTTTTAATGCGGTTCCTGAGCGGAGCCGAAGGACGGTTCCAGCTATCGTAGGCCCATCTCATCTCGAAGGTGTAGGTTTCACTGCCACCAGGCATTACAAAGGTACGTTCATTTGTAATAAGTTCATTTTTTTTGTAGCTGCATCGCGTCTGCGCCCGGAGCTTCATTCCTGAGCCAAAGGCGCTCTGCAGCTACAGGACGTTTTATTTTTATATCATACTTGCAAGATTGTCCATTTATTGAATGTTGGTATCTGAGACCCCGGAGGGGTCGAATATTTGTAGCCCCGGATGCAGTGACCATTGGGAAGTCTATGGTTTCACGAAACCCTATGCTGGTCACGGAATCCGGGGTTGATGGCGCCCGCGTGCCCCCCACGACCCCGGAGGGGTCGAACAATAATTGCTCGCCGGCAAAAAAACCCTCCCCAGCCCTCCCTCTCGTCCTTCGTCCGAGATACGGCTGAAAGGGCAGGGAAGAAGAACAAGATGCTGTATGTGTGTTGTTTAACATCACCAACTCATCATTATAAAATCATACTTCTTCACTATTCAATTTTCTGTCTTTTCTAATGTGCCTTTGAATTTTAAAAAGGTACTACGCATTTAGTGGTTTAATCATAAATGAATTTTTTGTATTTGCCATCATTCCAATAATAGGCATAGGTTATACTCTCATTTACTTCGGAAAGAAATATCCCATCATGAAGCACTCTTAATTTTTCATCTGCTGCTCTCCATATTCCTTTTGGCTCAACGCCAACTTCGAGTAAGGGGAATTGTTCTGGCCAGGAACCATAATTATCAATGAATATGTGACTTACCTTACTTATTTGAATATTAAAAACAAACAGAGAAACATGATTACTATCATCTCTTAACAAAAGAGCATAATCAATTAACTTATCGCCATTAAAATCCGAGAAGCAAGAATATCCTTGCCTTAGGTTAAGGTCGATGAGAAACTGTGAACTATCAATATCTACCTGAACTATTGGACAATATGCTGAAAGGGAATCATTGAGATAGCTTGAAATCAATTTAGACGCATGAAAATGTGTTGTATCAATTCCTTCTGCATTGACATCCCATTGCTGTGCTATTGTTAATAATACTAATATTACTATTCTTTTCATATCTATTTTCCAGTGTAGGTTAGATGTCCATGGTCATTATGACCACCAATTTTTTTCCCATTTACAAATACGGGGTAGTAGAATGTCCTAATATTTCCTCTAGGGCCAATTGTCATTTTAAATGTCAATACATTTTTTTGGTTGGAAATGTAATTCTTTTTGAAACCCCATTCACCTGCTATATCCAAGAAACTTCCATTGTTCCAAACATTAAATTTTGGATCATCAGCTTTTCCTTGATAACTTTTCCCTTTAATATCAAGGTATCTGAAGTCAATGCACACTCCTGAATAGCCCTTTATGCCACCATGCATTTTATGTTTATTATCATTACCTGGAGCTGTTCCATCACGAGCAGACATATCACCAAAATCAACATTAAATCCAGGAATTCTATTGCTCATTTCAGCCGTGAGGCCAAACAGAGCAGCAGCTGCATTAGGCTTTAAATAATGATCGCCACCTTTATCCTCAGTCCCATACCTCCCAAAGCCTAAGCCTGCGTCTGGAAATTTTACTAAACCTTTATCATTTGCCTCAAGTGTGGTTGTAGTAGTGGTATTCCCATTTTTCACTATAAATGTATGACTTGTACTACCTTCAACATTAATCCTTTTTACAGATCGATCTTGCACATTAATTTGAAAAGAATCTAACCCAAGTGGATCGATTAAATTTGTTGGTCTATTATAGACATAAGCATAAGGGTTGAAATCTGCATGCTTATCACTCATCGGATCCACACTCAACCACACACTTACATTCGGATCGTAATATCTTGCGCCGAAGTAACTGTAGCCTGTTTCCAGGTCTCTTTCCTTAGCCGAGAAGGTAAATGGCGTGTAATAATCCGTTGTGGCTCTTTGCTCTATGTAGTTTTCGCCGAAAGGCAAATATTGCAAATGTTGTGTGGGATCGCCGAAGGCATCGGTTAAAAAGGAAGAAGAACCCAGATGGTCTGAATGATAGATGTACCAGTTGTTCTCTGCGTAGTTCTGGCTGGCGGATGCCTGGACGGATTCCAGATGCGGCTCGTAGCCAATATATTCTGTGTACAGATCAAGACAGGCTGAAAAACTGCGTTCCAGCATTTCCCATAGGTGGGTTGAAAGCTCTGAATATTCGTCGGTGATGGGTGAAACGGTGTCGGTTATGGGATCTTGTAAACCGTACATTGTTCCGCCACCAATGCGAGAACTTACTCTTTCGGCGCCGGCATAGTAATGCTTGCTGTAGCCCTGTTCGTTGTATACCACATATGGGCAATTGAATATCGAACAAGGATTAACGATTTTTGATTTTAGAAGTATTTGAGAATAAAATATATCCATAGTGTCAAAGTTTTTAACCTGGATCTACAAGCTGATATTTTGCATAATGTCTTCGTCTGCTCAATAATGCAATACAACAATACGATACGAGCGCTTCTGAAGAACGAAATAAACCAAATATTTATCACTGTAGCCAATAGGCCTGTAATATTCATCGACACCGGGTATTAATTCAGGGATCTCATACAAATACCTATTGGTTTTAAAAAAATAACTACTGTCAGTCTTTAACAGGGAAACATTTTCTCCGTATATTAAAGTATCTTCATAATAGACAGATTTTGAAATGGAAATTACTGTTTGTGAAACCGTTTGCTCTTCTGAGAGATAATGTCCTGTAAACCAAAGTGTATCCCCATTTTCTTTGATTCTTAGCTGGATTACAAAGATTGTATCATTAATTCTAATGGGATTTGTAATCATCCCATTAGATAATCGAGTAACCGTATCAATTGATAGATTTGCAGACAACTTATACCAAACGCCTGTACATGATGACAGGAAAAACATTGAGTCTTTCTCGATAAATCCCTCTCCGATACATGCAATATTTTCCTCTTGAATTTTTTTTGAATAACCAACTATCTTTCCGCTATTCAGGTCCAATTTTACAATACGTTGATAAAGCTGATCGAAAAAATAGCCATAGCAATCTTTGATTAATATGCTTGATACTCTGGCTTCAGGGCCACATCCAGTTTTTAAATAGCCAAAACAATCGTTGGTGCTTTTTGAGCAAATAGGAATTGTATACTCCCTGGAAGATTTAATTTTTTTTACCGGGACTTCAGTATTCTGTCCAAGGCTCATCATGGCGATTAGGAGAAGGCATTGAACTAATATTAATCTTTTCATAGGTCAAAGTGATTATTGAAGATTACAGTTATTGAAGAATAGTCGCTGGAATACTCTCAACCTTTATAGGTTCTACTTTCGTTGCTGGATCAGCAGTGGCGCTTACGGTAAATGTCGGCAATATTGCTATTGGTGGCTCGCACCTGAATGCACCCTTTAAGTCTAATTCACTTGTACTCCAATTACTTCTCTTTTTTGCAAAGTCCCAATTCATAAGATACATTCCACTCCGGCAAACATGTATAAAATCAACACTTGAAACCTCTCCGTTTTCATTTTTGATAACGTTTACTACAATGCCAATATGATCAAATTCCCCATCTTTGCCTTTGTGATCAGTTCTGCTTGTTTTAAATGTAAGAAGGTCACCAGGTTCAATCTGATTATATGCTATTGGTAGGCTTGCACCTACAATTATTGCAACACCGTTAGAATAATATCCACCACCACTCTTTGGTACACCGGGGTTATTTCGATGATCAGGGTAACCAGCATACCTTAAGCAATCAGAAACAAATCCTGAACAATCAGCAGTACTGCCAGGTGCACCACTTTTTGCACTCTCATAGGTTGTTTTCTTATTTAAATGCTGGAATGCTCTTTCCACAACAAGTTCTCTGAATGTTTTAACTCTAACAGGTTCATCACCGCCTTGTTTTGGCGCCATGCCATTCGGATCAATAAAAACCATTGGATTTAAATGGCAATACAGATAAGGTGTGATTTCAGGATATCCATCCGCCATCGGATCCACAGACAACCAAACACTTACATTCGGATCGTAGTATCTTGCTCCAAAATAGCTGTAGCCGGTTTCCATATCTCTTTCCTTTGCAGAGAAGGTATATGGAGTGTAGTAATCGGTTGTTACCCTTTGCTCGATGTAGTTTTCGCCGAAAGGCAAATACTGCAAATGCTGGGTGGGATCTCCATTGGCATCGGTGAGGAAGCTGCTGCTGCCCAGATGATCTGAATGATAGATGTACCAGTTGTTTTCCGTATTGTTCT